>ERZ795056.20-NODE-20-length-230627-cov-23.006189_pt1 | contig 230627 bp, 180 predicted proteins | sample MGYA00375140_ERZ795056 | MGnify/ENA primary metagenome ERZ795056 (study PRJEB30185, sample SAMN05720227) | activated sludge metagenome | isolation source: Anaerobic digester | place: USA | collected 2015-03-09 ...
CGCCGCATGAACCCCTCAACATGATATACTGCCCCCGAACACGGTACTCACGAGCGAGGTAGTTGGCGCACGATAATCGTGCGCTGGCCCGAAGGGCCACGGCCCAGTTCCTCGTTCCCATGCTCTGCGTGGGAATGCATAAGCGTGGCGTCGCGCCATGACGGCCCGGCGCCCTCGGTCGGATCTGCATTCCCACGGTGGACCGAGGGAACGAGGGAACGAGGGATCCTGTCAATCCTGTTATCCTGTCCGCAGATCCGCAAAGCGAATACTGCTTTTTTCTCGCCTTTCCGCCTCGCAATGCCGGTTTTTCTTGATTACAGGGCCTGAAATCTGGATAATACTGAAAACGGAAGGATTCCCGCATGGTCGCACAAGCCCCCCAGACGCCCTCAGGCGACCCGTCGTCGATTCGCGTCGCGCTGTGCCAGGTCTACACCGAGCCCTGGGCCGTGGACGAGAACGGTGCGCGAACGCTCGAGGCCCTCGATGCGGCCGCCGACCAGGGCGCGCAGTTGGCCATCACGCCGGAGTGCGTATTCCACGGCTATGCCTTCGAGGGCGTCAACAACTACGCCATCGCGATGCGCGACATCGCCGAGACGCTGGCCGGCCCGCGTCTCCAGTCCGTCTGCCGCAAAGCGCGCCAGCGGCGTCTCGACGTCATCGTCGGCTTTGCCGAGAGCGGCGGCGGGCGGAACATCCACAACTCGGCCGCGCTGATCTCGAGCGCGGGTGAAATCGTGGGCGTCTACCGAAAGGTACATTGCCGTCGTTTCGAGCAATGGGGCCAGGGCGGTGTTTTCGTGCCGGGGCATGCCTTCCACGTGCGTCGTCTCGAGTACGACGGCGTCGCGTGCTCGGTGGGCACAATGATCTGTTTCGATCGCGAGGTGCCCGAGACGGTGCGGTGTCTCCGCAGCCTTGGCGCGCAACTGATCGCGTGCCCCCTCGCCACGGACACGCATGACCTCGTCAAGCCGGGCAAGCGCATGGACAACGAGCAGATCACGCGGTGCCGGGCCGCTGAGAACGAGGTGTTCATCGCGGTAGTGAATCACTCGGGGCGCTTCAACGGGGGCAGCTTCGTCGTCGGCCCGTCGGGCGAAGTGCTGCACCAGATGGGCGCGGACGCCGGCGTGGCCGTGATCGATGTGCCGGTGGGGATCGTCGGCAAGCAGTTCCACAGCGATCCCTGGGGCTGGATGGGCTGGGGCTATCGCCGGCCGGAGATCTACGGCCATTACCTGAAGTAAACGGTTGCGCGTCGCTGTACTGGGACTGCTACTGGGAAACGGCTCGCGAGAAGAAGGATCTCGCGCAAGACACGGAAGCGGTATGGACTGCGGTAGCTTGCTACCGCTCTTCTTCGGGGCAGCTTGCTGCCCCGCCCGTCGGGGACTTCCAGGGCGGAGCAAGCTCCGCGCCAAGCCAAAGCGCAAGCAAGCTTGCGCAGTCCACATGACGCCTCGCGCGCAGGACAAGCATCTGTCATGAAGTCTCTTGGCTCTGCAGAAACGGACAAGGACGGATAACGTCTGTTCCTCAACCGCCGCTAGGCAAGGGCAACGTGACACGGCCTGTCGCGGCCCATTCCGTACCGCGCAGCATGAGCGTACGCCAGCCGACGCCCTCCATAGCGCGGACATCGTGGCCCATGACGTTGTACAGGCAGCGGCCCTTTCCATACTCCGTACACACGACCACCGGCTCGTTCTCTCCGGTGCCGCCTTGGGCCGGATCCGAGTACGCCGTGCACAGCACGTGCATGGTGGGCTGGGGCCGCAACCGGTGCCAGAGTTCATCCGGCGCTGTCGTGAAATCGGCCATGCCGCCCGTGACGGGATGCTCATGGTCGACTACCTCGACCTTGAACTCGTGGATGCGGCTGTGTCCGGCGCCATCTCGCCACGCGCAGCCGACGAGTCGGTCAAACTCGGGCCAGTCGGCGAAACAGGCCGTCGCGGCGTGGAACAGGACGAGGCCTTTGCCGTCGCGGACGAAATCGAGAAAGGCGCGCTCCATGGCGTCGCCCCACGGACGCCCCGTCATCTCGGGGAAGCTGCACCAGTTGTCGACGATGACGGCGTAGGGCGCGAGGCTCTCCGCCGTGCATGCGGCGGGATCCTCGGTAACGTCTACGGTGAAGCGCCCGGACGCCTCGAGCAGTTCTTTGACGGCCGGCGTCGTGGCGCGCCAGTCGTGGTTGTTCTTGCCGGACAGGAGCAGCACGCGTAGCGGCGCTTCATCGGCGATAGCCGGCCACGCAGCACACGCGAGCGTCATGAGAACAACCGCCTGTTTCATGGTTCCTCCTATTCACCGCTGGGCGTTCGTCGCGACGCCTTGACCGCGCCTCGCTGGCGCTTCTCTTCGAGACGCCGACATCGCGATCCGGTCGTGGGACGCGTGGCGATCCGCCGTTTCCGAGGCCGCCTACGCTCGGCGAGCCGTCGCGCCAACTCGGCCAACGCGGCTTCCCTGTTCCGGAACTGCGATCTCGACGACGTAGCAACGACGATAATACCGCTGGGCAGATGGCGGACGCGCACAGCCGACTCGGTGACGTTCTTCTTCTGGCCGCCGGGCCCACTGCTCCTATAGTAGGTGATCTCGATCTCGTCGTCGGTGAATTCCATACTAGAGTCCGGCCATGAACTGGTAGATTCGGTCGCCGTGGCCGGGAATCCCTTCGTGGGCAAAGTCCGGATACATCGCCAGGGATTTCTCGGCCTGGATCTTGTTGTACGCGGCGAACTGGGTCGACGGCGGACAGATGGTATCCATAAGCCCGACGGCCATGTAGACCTCGCCACGAATACGAGGCGCGAGGTGTTGCACGTCGATATAACCGAGCCGCGTGAAGATCTCATCTTCGCGTTCGTGCATGGGATCGAAGAGACGGAAATACTCCTTGAGTTCGGCGTAGGCGTCCTTGGCTTGGTCGATGTCCCACACGCGCTTGTAGTCGCTCAGGAACGGGAACACAGGGGCGCACCGGGCGATGCGCGGTTCGAGCGAGGCGCAGGCGAGGCTCAGGCCGCCGCCTTGACTGCCACCCGTGCAGCCGACGCGGCCGGCGTCGACGTCCGGCATCTCCATGACGATCTTGGCGAGCTGCGCGGTGTCGAGGAAGATCTGGCGGAAGGCGAGCTTCTCGGGCGCGTCGTCGAGTCCGCGGATGATGTGGCCGCGGAGCGTTGTTCCTTTGACGCCCACGGTGTCTTCGGAAGAGCCGCCCTGGCCGCGGCAGTCCATCGCAGCGACGGTATAACCCATGGCGGCGTAACCGAGCTTATCGAGCCAATCGCCACAGTTGCCGGAGTAGCCGTGAAACATGAGGACGGCGGGATGCGGGGCATCGGCCTTCTTCGGGCGCAGAAACTTCGCGTGGATGCGCGCGCCGCCGACACCGGTGAAGTAGAGGTCCATGCATTCGGCAAAGGGCGTCTTGAAGTCCGACGGCACGAGTTCGACCTGCGGATCGGTGGCACGCATTTCATCGAGGCTCCGATCCCAAAACGCGTCGAAATCGTTCGGACGCGGATTACAGCCTGTGTAGGTCTTTAACTGGTCGAGGGGCATATCAAATAACAACGGCATGGTAAGTCTCCTCTTTCATCGTGATGGACGAAGGGCTCAGGCCCTCGCGACCCGAATGCTATCAGACCGCTCGGCTGAGTGCCAGTTGCGGGATCGGACCGATCAGACAGATCGGTCGGATCGGTCCGATCCACAAAAAAGTTGATGCGAACGCCGCGAGCCTGTCATCGTAGAGTACGGATCGGGGAAAATCCGATGAACACCATCTCGCGACGCCGTTTCCTCAAACGCGCAACTCTTGGCCTCGCCGCCGGCGTAGGGCCGACTATCATTCCATCCTCAGCCCTGGGCGCCGATGGCGCGACCGCGCCGAGCGAGCGCATTGCGGTCGGATTCGTTGGCGTCGGCAGCCACGGCACGCAGGTCAATCTGCGCAATATCGGCGGCCAACCGGACACGGAGGTGGTCGCCATCTGCGACGTGGACCGCAAGCACTTGGAGGCCGCCGTCGAGTTGACGAAGCGGTACTACGCCGAGACGCGGCCGGGCGTCCCGTATGGCGGCTTCGTCACGACGGGCGACTTCCGCGAGGTGGTGGAGCGCGATGATATTGATGCCGTGGTCGTGTCGACGCCGGACCACTGGCACGTGCCGGTCGCGTTGGCCGCGGTCAAGGCGGGCAAGGACGTCTACTGCGAGAAGCCGCTCACGCTGACAATCCGCGAGGGCCGTGTGCTGAGCGACACCGTCAAACGCTACGGATGCATCTTTCAAACCGGCAGCGAGTTCCGCGCCCAGGCGAATTTCCACCACGCCGCCGAGCTGGTGCGCAATGGCCGGATCGGCGAACTCGAAACGATATGGACGTTTCTGCCGGGCGGACCCGACAAGAACATCCTCGACCCGCAGCCGATGCCGGTGCCTCCCGAGCTCGATTATGACATGTGGCTCGGGCCTGCGCCGTGGGCGCCGTACCACGCAGGCCGATGCCACTACCAGTTCCGCTGGATTCAGGACTATTCGGGCGGCCAGTTGACCGACTGGGGCGGCCATCTCAACGATCAGGCGCAATGGGGCAACAACACCGAGTACACCGGGCCAATCACTATCAAGGGCGAAGGCGTCTATCCCCCGAAAGGCTTGTACGACACGCCCACGGATTACACGGTGAACTATCGCTACGCCAACGGCGTCCGCCTCGTGTGCACAAGCCAGCCGCGCGAACTGGCCGGCTCGATCCGGTACGAGGGTTCCGAAGGCTGGATCCAGGCGACGTACCTCAACGGTATGAAGGCCCATCCGGCGTCGTTGATCACGTCGACCATCGGACCAAACGAGGTGCACTTGTATACATGCGCGGCCGGGCCGGAACGCAACTTCCTGGACTGCGTGCGGAGTCGGCGGCAACCCTATTACCCGGCCGAGGTCGGCCACCGATCCGGGACGATCGCTCATCTCGGCGGGATTGCGATTCGGTTGCGCCGAGAACTCCGTTGGGATCCGGCGAACGAGCGGTTCGTGAACGATGCCGAGGCCAACCGCTTGTTGTCGCGCGCGATGCGGAGTCCGTGGCGAATCTGAGGACAGGTAAGCGTTCGGAGAAGCAGGGCACACTATGGACCATATGGACAAGATTGACCCTATTGACGACACGGACAGTGTGTGCAAACTGGACGGGGGGACAACGTGGACACGGCCGCCTGTGGTGGGTCTGGTGGTAACGTATGCGCCGCTCGAGGTGGGCTGCGATGCAGCTCCGGCACTCGCGCGTAGGGCGGCCGAGGCGCTCGCCCCGTTGCCGATTCAGCTCGAGCTAGGGGCAGAGCCGGTGCATGACGTCGCCTCGGCGCTCGCGGCGGCCGAACGTATGCGCGCGGCCGAGGTGGACGCCGTAATCTGGCTCGCGGCGACGTGGGCCTTCGACAGCACGGCGCTCGAGTTTGTGAGACGCTGTCCGGTCCCGATCGTGGCGTGGGGCGTGCCCGGCATGGAAACCGGCTCGGTATGCGGATCGCAGCAGTTGGTCGAGGTACTCACCGAACTGGGCTATCCGCGCGCCTTCGTGCACGGCGCGGTGGACGACGCGCATGCCCAGGCCTCGGCGCTCGCGTTTGTGCAGGGCGCCGGCGCCGCGCACCGCCTCAAGCGGGCGCGGTTCGGCATGCTCGGTCACCGAACGGTGGGCATGGCGGAGGTCACGTTCCACGAACTGGATGTGTATCGGCAGTTCGGGAGTCTCATCTACTACCAGGGCGCGGATCGCCTGCTCGCGGGGATGGATTCGGTTGAACCGGCCGAGGTCTCGCACGTATGGAATGGTCTCAGGGCCCGATGCGGGGCCTGCGCCGTATCGAACGAGGATGGACTCCGAGCGGCGCGGTGTTACCTCGCCTTGCGCCAGTGGATACGCGACGCGCGTCTCGACGGCGTGGCCGTAGGCTGCTATCCGGATCTCATGGGCCTGGTGTGCATCGGCTGCGGACTCCTGGCCGAGGAGGGCATTGTCACGTCGTGTGAGGGCGACATGAACTCGGCGATCCTGACGGCGGCGATGCAGTTGCTGTCGGGCCGCCCCGTCCACAACACGGATTTCCTGTTCGCTCACGAAGACGAGAATGCCTGCACCATGAGCCATTGCGGCAATTCGGCGATCTCGCTGGCTGCCAATGAAGGCGAAGTCGCGCTCGAACACGTGCGACTCATGGATCGGGGCGTCGTGACGCGATATACCGGCGCGTCAGGTCCGGTCACCCTGGCGAACCTGTGCGGTGCGAAGGATACGTATCGGTTGGCGTACTACACCGGCGAGGCCGTAGCGACGGACATGACGTTTCCCGGCATTCCGGTGAAGGTGCGCCTCGACACGCCTGTCGAGCAGTTCCTCGAAGAAACCGCCGACTTCGGCGCCGGCCACCACTGGATGGTGGCCTACGGCGATCTGGCGCCCGGCCTCGATGCCTTCGCCGAGATCACCGGCCTGCACACGTTGGCAGGATAGCCGCCGCCATTACTCGGGCAGACCGGCCACGAGATCCTCGCTCAGCAGTGATGGGCACCAGTGTTGCTCGATGTGTTGAACGACGAGTTCGGTGCCTTCATCGTGCGTGACGTTGGGCGGATCCTTCGGATCGTACATCGTGTCGGTGAGGTCGCGGACGAGGTAGCACGGCACGCCCCAGCGCGTCATCTGGCGGATGGCAAACGAGCGGCCGAGCACGCACATGTTGGTGTGCACGCCCATGATGATGAGGTGCTTGATGCCTTCCTGCTGCATGAAGCTGTAGACCTCGCGGCCATCGTCCGAGATGCCGTCGTACTCGCCGATCTCGATGTGTGGACTCTGGCGCGTCCAGGCGCTGTATTGAACGTCGTCGCCCGGACAACCGCCGTTGGGCGCCGTGATCGGCAGTGGGCGATCCGGCAAGTCGAGGGACTTGGGCGGCTCGACCATCGGCGCGAGCTGCATGCGCCTGCGCTGCGGCGTGTCGGTATAGAAGCCCATGGTATCGGAGGGCGCATGGATGATTTGGACGCCTCTCTCGCGAGCGGCCTCAACGATGCCGTTCATACGCTGGGCGATCGCGTCGCACCGCTCGGCCGCGAACGAGCACCAATGGTTATCCCACATGTCGCAGATGAGAATAGCGGTTTCGGCGATGGATACGTCCCGTTCGAGCGGTTTCTCGGTCCAAGCGCCGTCCTCATGGACGCGCGTGCGGAGCTTGAGATGCAGCGTGCCCTCGAGCACGGGCCGGCGCGCCACGTCCGGCAACGGTTTGCGCGCGAGGTCGCGCTCGGCCGTCCAGAAGAGCGCGTTGGCCAGCATGCGTTTGAAACTCGCGCCTTCGAAGTCGCCGAGGCCGCCCAGCGAGGTGTAGAACACGCGGCCGCCGTGGTGGACGCGCGTCCACGCCACCGGTTCGGACCCGTCGGACTCGGGCGTCATGCCCGTGGCCAGGATTTCGGTATCCTCCGCGATGGGCTTGTTCATGTAGAGCGTGTTGCGCGAGCGGAGTTCGCCGACCCCGTCCAGAATTGGGTGGCTCTTTCCCGCCTCGGTAAAGGAGACGCGCGTGGTCAGCCCTTTGCCATAGTGATTGTGGTAGTTGCCGCCGAGGACTTCCTTGTCGAACTCGAGGGCGTTCTGGAAGCCGTGGCTCGCCGTGCGCACCCCTACGATGGGACGGCCCGAGGCCCAGTACGCTTTGATGCGGTCGAGTGGCTCGCCCTCGACCTTGAGGCGTCGCGTGAAGAATAGGGCGACGTCGCAATCGTCGAGCGCCTCGAGACCGAGAATCTCCGTCCAACTCGTCGCCTTGAGCAACGTCACCTGAACGTCGTAGCCCTCCTCGAGGTAGTCTTTGAGAAGGTCGAGGCATGCGTCGGAATCGTACTCGAACGAGCCGGACACCATACACACCTTGAGCGGCGCCGCCTGCGCCGTGGACGCCAAACCGAGTACCACCAACACCAGCGCGCACGCAACAGAATACGCCCCGATCTGCATCATTCCATCTCCCGTCCGTTGCCTTTGCGGCGCGCTACGAAGGCCGCGTCTGAGGGCCGATAAGCGTCTCGAACTCCGGGTGCATCCGCAGCGCGCCCAGTCGATCCTCGCGCCACAGTCTTTCGCGCAGGTCCGGGTCGAACTCGATGGCTCTGGCGAAGGCCTGAATGGCTTCATGGGCCCGGTCGGCGCGGAAGAGCGCGAGGAAGAAACCGAGATGCAGATACATCTGGGCGTTGCGCGGCTCGAGTTGGGCGGCCATCCGGTAGAGCTCTTCGGCTTCGTCGAGATCGCCCTTCCGGGCGAGCACGGCGCCGAGCGTCTGACTAAGGAAGGCTACGTGCGGCATGGATTTCAACGTTCGGCGCAGGTACCGCTCGGCCGTGTCCAGATCACCGGCGCGCAACGCCTCGCAGGCCCGCGACCAGTTGCGCTTGAACCAGTACTTCCTGAACACCCAGAGGGCCATGATAAGCCCAAGGATACCGAAACCGACCAACTTCGACGACCACTCGCTCTCCACGGAGCAGACTCCTTCGCAGCGCGCCGTCCGGGCGCGCTATTCTTCTTCGGCGTCGGCCAGTAGCGCGCCCATGAGCGTCGCCATCCGCTCGGACACCGGCTGTGGCCCAGGAAACTTCATGAACTCGACGTGCCCGTCCATGAACAACACATTCGAACCACCCGGCGCATGGTTGAAACTGGCCGATGTCGTGCTGAGCAGATCGAACATCACATAGATCTCGCTCTGAGCCGCCGCCGTGTCGCTCGGACGCGCGACGTCCTGCACGGCAAAGCGCTCGATGCCCTCGCGGAGCCGGAAGATGCACTCACTCCGACCGCCGCCGCTTCCAAGGCCCGTCGGGACCGTCACGTCCGAGTCCGCCGAGCGGAAGGACGCCGTGGGCACGTCGGCGCCGCTGGTCAGCGCTTCGAGCGCCGCGTTGGCCAGGCCTCGGAGGAGCGCGATGGCTTGGGCGGGGCCTTCCGCCTGCGGATCGATGGTGCTGGTATCGACCCCCGCGAGCACCATCATGGCGAGGACTTCAGAGAGGAAGTCCTTGTCATCGTCATCCTCGCACTGGTCGAGCAGCCATCCGAGGTACGAGTAGCTGGCGTCCGCGCGATCGCGCCGGGCCCAATCGGTGAGATTCCAGGTACCGTCCTCACCCTTGAAGTACGTGACATCCTGTTCGCCGTCCGACGGGCAAATCAGGATCGACGGATCCGTCAAGTACTCCGGCCAGACGCTGAGGATACGCGGCGCGGCGGCCATGCTGAACGTGCTCACGGTCTGCGCCTCGAGCTGAAACGGCGGAAAGAGGCCCCCGGGCGACTCGCCGGCGTACATCTTGAACACAATGCCCCACTGCTTGAGGTTGTTGGCGCAACTCGAGCGACGCGCCGCCTCGCGCGCACGCGCCAAGGCCGGCAGCAGTATCGCCGCCAGTATGCCGATGATCGCAATGACCACCAACAGTTCGATGAGTGTGAATCCTCGGTGCTCGTTCATTATCCGCAGTCGCTCCCGGAGCGTATTCTACCCCGTCGGACGCCCCGAGCGCTAAAAGGCAAAAGCGATCCGACCGATCCGTCGGATCCGTCGGATCCGCTATCCTACGCGGCCAACATGCCTCACTCCTCCGGTTCTGCTACAATACCGCCGCTTTCGGGCGGCTCACGCCCTGACCACAACCTGAGGAAGTATCATGAAGACCCTGGCGTTACGACTCTATGGCAAGAACGATCTCCGGCTCGAGGAGTTCGAACTACCGGCACTCCGCGAAGACGAGATCCTCGCGGATATCGTGTCAAACAGCATCTGTATGTCGTCGTACAAGGCGGCCATCCAGGGCGCCGATCACAAACGTGTTCCGAAGGATGTGGCCCAGCGGCCGATAATCCTCGGCCACGAGTTCTGCGGCCGGATTCTCGAGGTGGGCGCGGCGTACGGCGACCGGTTTCCCGTTGGCTCGAAGTACAGCATTCAGCCGGCCCTGAGCTATCCGGGCCGCGAACTCGATGCGCCCGGATACTCGTTCCAGTACATCGGCGGCGACGCGACGAAGATCATCATTCCTCGCGAAGTGCTCGAGATGAACTGCCTGTTGCCGTATACCGGTGATGGCTTCTTCAAGGCCTCGCTGTCGGAACCGGTCTCGTGCATCATCGGCGCGTTCAACACGTCCTATCATTTCCGGCAAGGCGAATACGTGCATAAGATGGGCATCGTCGAAGGCGGCATGACGGCCGTGCTGGCCGGTGCAGGCCCGATGGGCTTGGGCGCCATCGACTACGCCATCCACGGGCCGCGCCGTCCCAAACTCCTGGTGATCACGGACGTGGACCAGACGCGCCTCGACCGCGCCCGAAGCATCTTCACGCCTGAGGACGCCAAGGCGCAAGGGGTGAACCTCGAGTACGTGAACACGTCAAGCGGGAATCCCATCGAGGACCTGCGTGCGTTCACCGACGGCAAGGGATACGACGATGTTTTCGTTTTTGCGCCGGTGGCGCCGCTGGTCGAGCAGGCCAGCGGGCTTCTCGGTTTCAACGGCTGCCTGAACTTCTTCGCGGGTCCGTCGAAGCCGGATTTCGGCGCGCGGATCAACTTCTACGATGTCCATTACAGCGGCCATCATATCGTGGGATCGTCGGGCGGCAACACGGAGGATATGGTCGAGGCGTTGGATCTGATGTCGCGCGGGCGGCTCAATCCGGCGGTCATGATCACTCACGTAGGCGGACTCGACTGTGCGGCCGAGACCATTCTCAACCTGCCGAACATACCGGGCGGCAAGAAGTTGATCTACACGAACATCTCGATGCCGCTCACGGCCCTGGAGGATTTTGGGAACCGGGGAACGCAGGATCCCGTGTTCGAGAAACTGGCCGAGATCACGGCCCGCCACACCGGCCTGTGGTCCGTCGAAGCGGAGGAGTACTTGCTCGCCAACGCCAAGCCAATATCGGCGTCGTAAGCGAAATCACGGATCAACGTCCGGGCCGGGTCACGTTTCCCTCGCGGACACGTTTGAAAAAGTCGCTCAGCATAGCGCCGCACGCCTCGGCCAGGACGCCCGGAACTACCTTCGGCCGGTGATTGAACCGCGCGTCGTCGAGCAGGTTCATGAGCGTGCCACAGGCCCCGGCCTTGGGATCGTGTGCGCCAAAATAGACCTCGGCGACACGGGCCAGAATGATGGCGCCGGCGCACATGGGGCACGGCTCGAGTGTCACGTAGAGTTTCGTATTCTCCAGGCGCCAGCTCTTGAAATGCGCGGCCGCTTGCGTGATGGCCAGAATCTCGGCGTGGGCCGTGGGGTCTTGGAGAGTCTCGCGCTGGTTGTGGGCCTTGCCGATGATCTGGCCTTCGTGCACAATGACGCAGCCGACGGGCACCTCGCCCACCTCGAGCGCGCGTTCGGCCTCGCGCAACGCCGCTTGCATGAATCTGGTGTCCGGGTCTTGCATGGGTGTGATTCTGGAGGCCGCCGGGCGCCATGTCAAGCGGCCTCCCGGAATCAAGTTCTTGAACCGGTGCGAAGGGCACGCTAGAATTCAGGGAGCTGCGGAGTTTGGCGCGGCAAGGAGCAGTCATGTCGCAGGGCAATAACCAGGTGCGTTTCGGGTGTCTCGTCGTGCTCAGCGGGCTTGTGGCCTCTGCGCTGTTGGTCGGTATTGCATGCGTGGCGATGTTGCTCGGGAACGTGGACCTAGGTTTCGAGCATGGGCCCGGCGTGGCCGTGCTGGACGTCTACGGTGAACTCATCGATCAGCACACCATCCTTGACCAACTCGACGCGTTGGTGGGCGATCCCGACACGCAGGCGATTGTGGTGCGCGTGGACAGTCCCGGGGGCGACATCGCGGTGATTGAAGAGGTGTTCAACGGCATCAAGCGTGTGCGCGACGAGGAGGACTTGCCGGTTTTCGCCTCGATGGGCTCGGTCGCGGCATCGGGCGGCTACTACGTCTGCTGTGCGGCCGAGCGCATCTTCGCCAACCAGAGCTCCATGACCGGGAGCATGGGCGTCATCATGGAATATCCGGACGCGCACAGGCTGTTGGACACGTTGGGCATCACTTTCGAGAGCATCAAGAGCGGCGAGTTCAAGGATATGGGCGCCGTCAACAGGCCTTTGACCGGTCAGGAGCGCGCCCATCTCCAGGAACTGGTTCAGGATTATCACCGTTTCTTTGTGGAACTGGTTAGCGAGGCGCGACCGATAGAGGCGGCCGAGGTTCAGCGCTTGGCGGATGGCAGCCTGTTCACGGGCCGGCAGGCAGTAGCCCTGGGTCTCGTGGACGAAATCGGTGACCTTGACCACGCCATCTGTTACGCGGCGGAGGCGGCAGGCATTGAGGGCGAGCCCCGAGTCATCCGCGTCAAAGAGAAGCCTGTCTCGCTGCTGCGTTGGCTCGATGAGTTCCAGTGGATGTCGTCGAGCCTACGCCGAGGTTGGGCGCCGAAATGCGTGTTGAGGTGATCGAATGAACGACGTGCGCGATGACGGGTTGAGCGCATATCTCTCCGAGATATCAAGAATTGCCTTGCTGTCCAGTTCGGAAGAGATCGAGTTGGCCCGTCGCGCGCAGGCAGGTGACGGCGCCGCTCGTCACAAGCTCATCGTGTCGAACCTGCGCCTCGTCGTCAGCATAGCCAAGAAGTATCTCTACTTCGGCCTGCCCCTCGTCGATCTTATCGAGGAAGGCAACATCGGCCTCATGAAGGCCGTCGAGCGCTTCGATCCGGATCGCGGCTGCAAGTTCTCGACGTACGCCACGTGGTGGATTCGTCAGGCGGTTACCCGCTCGTTGTCCAACCAGGGCCGAACGGTGCGGGTGCCCGTGTACATGAGCGACAACGTGGCCCGGTACAAGAAGGCAGCCGAGGAGTTCTACATCAAGACCGGCAAGCATCCGGAGCCGGAAGATGTGGCGAAGGTTCTGGGCATGAAGGTTCGAGAAGCGCGCAAGCTACGCGAGTATGCGGCCGACTTCTCCCCGCTGGACAACATGCAGTCCGCCGAAGATGATGATGGCCGAGGTATTCCGGAGGATCTCCATCCCAGCCACACCGACAAGACTATCGAGCAGCTCTCCCTCGACCAGCAGACCGAGCAGCTGATGGAGCAGTTGTCCGAGCGTGAGGGGAGTATCCTGCGCTATCGATACGGCCTCGTGGACGGCAAGGCGCGCACCCTCGAGGAGACTGGCCGTCAGTTTGGCCTCACCCGCGAGCGGATCCGCCAGATCGAGCGCGAGGCCATGGCGCAGTTGCGCACCTACGTCGGCGAACACCCCGAGGATTTCCGCGACTGACGGGGGCTCCCACGGGGAGGATCCTCCCTAGACTCGCCCGGGGCGGACTGTGTATGCTTCCGGCCACGCAGAAGGAAGGGTTCCCGAGTGCCCCGATACAGGAGGGTCGCGAAATGGATCTCGCTTCGCTGATTCGCAATGTCCCCGATTTCCCCAAACAGGGCGTTCAGTTCAAAGACATCACCACGCTGCTGCAACACGGCTCGGCGTTCAAGTTCATCATCGACGGTTGGCGCGATCGCTATGCGGAACGGAACGTGAATGCCATCGTGGGTGCAGACGCGCGGGGCTTCATCTTCGGCGGCGCACTGGCCTATGCCATGGAACTACCCTTCGTTCCCGTTCGCAAGAAGGGCAAACTGCCGGGGAAGACGCTGTCCGAGGATTTCGAGCTCGAGTATGGTACCGACACCATCGAGATTCACGCGGACGCCCTGTGTCCGGGAGACCGCGTTGTACTGATAGACGACCTTCTGGCCACGGGCGGAACCATGGCGGCCACGGCCAAGCTCGTCCGGAAGCTCGGGGCGGAAATCGTTGAAGTGGCTTTCGTGATCGAGCTGCCGCCGCTCAAGGGCCGCGAGAAGCTGGCCGGTTTGCCCGTACACACATTGGTCCAGTTCATGGTGGAGTAGGAAGTATGAGTCGCTGTTTTCTGCCCGGGACACAGATCGAGATCATCCACGAAGTCGAGCGCGGCCACATCAGGCATGTGCTTTTCGATTTCGACGGCACCGTCAGCCTGCTTCGAGAAGGCTGGCAACGGATTATGGGGCCCGTCATGGTCGAGATGATCTGCGGCGACACACCGCACACGCCGGAGATCGAGCAGGAAGTGCACGAGGTCATTGAGGAAACCACGGGCATTCAAACGATCCTCCAGATGGAGCGACTGGTCGAGATGGTGCGCGCCCACGGCCTCGTGCCGGAGGAAATGATGCTCGACGCCAAGGGCTACAAGGAAATCTATAATGATCGGCTCATGGTACCGGTTCGCGAGCGGATCGCGCGACTCGAACGGGGCGAGTTGACCCTCGAGGATGTAACGGTTCGCGGTGCGTTGGCCTTCCTGGAACTCCTGGCCGGCAAGGGCCTCGACATGTACGTCTTCAGCGGCACCGATCGCGATGACGTACGCAATGAGGCCGGCAAGGTCAAGGCGGCACGGTTCTTCAGAGAGATTTGGGGCGCGGTGGGTAGCATCGAGGAGTACTCAAAGGAGAAGGTCATCCGCGAGATCATGACCCAGCACCAGCTCCGGGGCGTACAGGTGCTGGCCGTCGGCGACGGTCCCGTCGAGCTGCGGAACGTAAAAGCCGCCGGCGGGATCGCCTTGGGTGTCGCCTCGGACGAGAAGAAGGGGCACGGATGGGATGAAGAGAAGCGGGTGCGTCTCATCCGGGCCGGCGCGGATATCCTCGTGTCGGACTTTGCGGAATATGAGGCCTTGGCCGCGTATCTGTTTCCGGAATAGCGCGGCACTCGGCGACGGTTATCCAGTGGGGTATTCGGCGGCGTAGGCTTACGTCTCCGATTACCGTGTGCGTCTTCCGACGCGGCAATCCGCGCCCTGGGAACACAACACGATGACATACCTTCTCGCGATCGCGTTGGCCGCCCCCGCAACAGAAACGCCCGAGCAAGCGCGCGGCGCGTATGTACTCGCCCACTCCGTCGAAAGCATCGACGGGGAGACCGTGCCCCTCGAGAAGTACAAGGGCAAGGTTCTCTTGATCGTCAATGTGGCCTCGAAGTGCGGATTCACCCCGCAGTACAAGTCGCTGCAGGCGCTCCACGAACGCTATGCCGACCAAGGACTGGCCGTGCTCGGCTTCCCCGCCAACGATTTCCTGTGGCAAGAACCGGGCTCCAACGAGGAGATTCAGCAGTTCTGTTCACTGAACTACCATGTCACCTTCGACCTGTTTGCGAAGATCCACGTCCGCGGCAAGGACCAGGCCCCGCTCTACCAGGATCTCACCTCCAAGAAAAATCGCCCCTTCGGCGGTGGCATCAAGTGGAACTTCACAAAGTTCGTCGTCGGACGTGACGGCCGAGTCAGTGGACGGTTCGCGCCATCCACTGATCCGGATAGCGCAGAGGTGACTCGGTTGATTGAGAAAGAGCTTGAGAAATGAGGCGAGAATAAATTATTGACAAAAACTACGCATTTTCGCATTCGGCTCGAAAAGCGCTGTTTGCGCTTGTGTTTCTTGCCGTGAATCGGTAGGCTACACGGGTTGTATGGTATCCGTAGACCGTAGGTCCTGGTGGAGGTAGCGGGTGTCGTCATGGAACCTTCGTATGCAAATACTTGGCCTCAGGGGGGATTGTTCGCGTTCTCGGGAGTGGACGGCGAGACATGCCACGCCGAGCCATTTGTAGCCGCCGGTACCAAAGGCGGAATCGGTTGGGACTTCTGGCTGGAGCCTCGGGTTGTCGTTCACGCGAACGTGGGCGTCGTGCGACTGGTGTCCGGCGCCTTCCCGGAAGATTTCTGTTTCTCGGACTGCTGGTCCTGCACGATCGGCATCAACGAGATGATGGGACATGTTCGCGGGGCCTTGGTGGATCGAGCCTCAATGGTTGTTCACATCGCTTTCGACGAGTTGCCGGAGGGGGTGTTTCCGGAGCTCACCATTAGGAACCAGGAGCCCTTCGAGAAACTGGTGGATGTGGTATGTGGCCGCGGCTGGTGGTTCGCGATCCACCGAACGCCGCCCGCGTTCGACCGCCGCTTCGGCATAGCCGTGTCGTACGCCAGTGAAGCGGAAGCGATCGAGCGAGCGCGACGGGCCACGGAGGCGGATCTGGACACGGTCATGGCGGCTCGGTTGGCATTCTACGCGACGCACAAGGCGCCCTCCACACTGGCCGGCGCCAATTGCCAGACGTACTACAAAGCCGTGAGCGTGATGAAGGTGAACGTCGAGAGCGCACAGCTCGACATTCCGTGTCGGTGGAGTACGCCGGATCGGATGCCGCACCGCCATATGTGGCTTTGGGACTCCGCGTTTGCCGCGCTGGGCCTGCAGTATCTCCGTCACGATCTCGCCGAGGACACGCTTCGGGCGCTTGCAGCCAAGCAGCATGACGATGGCCGATTCCCATTGGCGGCGCCACCGGAAGCGCCCTCGAGGCGAGGGGCAGCGGATCGCGCCCTGACGAGCGGGGAATCCCAGCCGCCGATCGTGGCCTGGGCAGTCACGCAGATCGCCATGCACGCCCCAAACGACGCGTTCATTGAGGAAATGTATCCGAGCCTGGTGCGTTATCTGGAGTGGTTCGAGAGAAACCGGCGTAAGGATAGCGGACTCTACGGCTGGGCCGTGCGCGTGGACAATGATGCCATTCGGGGAGCGCGCGGCGGCGAGTCAGGCATGGACAACAGCCCCCGGTTCGACAACATCGACGCCCTAACCGCCGTCGACCTGTCGAGCTACATGGCCAACGAGTACGGCTGCCTCGCCGCGATGGCGCGCAGACTCGGGCGTGAAGAAGAGGCCCGGGAGTGGCAGGAACGGCGTGAACGGATCGAGGAGGGTGTAAACGGTCTTCTATGGGATGACGGGGATCAATTCTACTACGACCTGGCCGAGGATGGGAGTTTCATCCCCGTGAAGACAGTAGCGGGTTTCATGCCGCTCTTCGGGCGGATCGCGTCGCGCGACCATGCGGAGGCCCTTCGGATCCATCTCACGCACACCGGGGAGTTCTGGACGCCGCTTCCGATTCCGAGCGTGTCCATCGACGAGCCTGCGTTTTCGAAGGATATGTGGCGTGGGCCGACCTGGGTGAACGTGAACTTGTTGGTGTACTACGGCCTGACCGCGTATGGCTTCGTGCATGAGGCGCGCGACCTGGCCCGGAACACCATGGGCGAGATTGTGCGCCACTACCTCTCGACAGGCTGCTTGTTCGAGTACTATGACCCGATGAGCCGCGTGGCGCCACCGGAGCTCCCGCGCAAGGGCGCCCCTGGGAAAGAAGGCGGCACGGGCTTCGGGGTAGTCGAGGACCTCGGCTGGACGGCCGCCGTCTACATCGGCCTTGCGCACGAGACGGCGTGATCATCCTTTTGTCCGTCCGTGGGGAACGTGCTAGAATCTTGTGCGTTACGCATGCCTGCCGGCCTTAGGGCCTCACCCAACACGCAGTCGAAGGAGCCGCACATGTCCGAACGATCAACGGTACACATGGTAGGTCATGGCCACATCGATCCGACGTGGCTGTGGCGATGGACGGAGGGATACGAGGAGGTGCGCGCCACATTCCGTAGCGCCCTCGAGCGCATGCGCGAGACGCCGGGCTTCAAATTCACCTCCAGCAGCGCATGTTTCTACGCGTGGTTCAAGGCGTCCGAGCCGGAGATGTTCGACGAGATCCGGCAACGCGTGCGCGAGGGTCGATGGGACATTGCCGGCGGTTGGTGGGTGGAACCGGACTGCAACATTCCCGGCGGCGAGTCGTTCGTGCGCCACGGCCTGTACTCACAGCGCTTCTTCGATCGTGAGTTCGGCGTGCGGGCGCGCGTTGGGTTCAATCCGGACTCCTTCGGACACGCGGGCACGTTGCCGCAGATCTACAAGAAGCTCGGCATCGACTACTACGCCTACATGCGTCCCAACGCCGATGATGAGATGCGGTATCCGCAAGGCACAACGTTCTGGTGGCAGGCCAACGACGGCACGCGAATCTTGGCCTGCAACCTGCAGGAAAGCTACGGCACCGGCGACGAGGTGATCGAGCGTATTCGGCGCCTGCCCGCCAGTCCCCACCTGAATCCCGGGCAGACGCACGTGCTCGGCTTTTTCGGCGTGGGCAACCACGGGGGCGGACCCACGAAGAAGGCCATCGCCGGCATCCTCAAGGCGCAACAGGACGCTACGCTGCCGAGGGTCGAGTTCTCCACGCTCGCGGAGTTCTTTGAAAGCTTCCTGGCGTCGATGAAGAAATCGGTTATTCCGACAATCGACACCGACCTTCAACACCACGCGCGCGGGTGTTACAGCGTCCACTCGGAGATCAAGCGTCTGAACCGCCGGTGCGAACACGCCTTGATGGCTGCGGAACGCTTCGCCACGGCCGTGTGGGCGTTGTGCGGCCACGCCTATCCGGCGGATGCCATCGAGAGTGCCTGGAAGAACGTCCTCTACAACCAATTCCACGATATCCTGGCCGGCACGAGCATCGAGGTCTCCTACGAGGACTCGCGGGACCAAATGGGCGCGGCGCGGCATGCCGCCGACGCGATCCTCAACGAGTCGGTCCAATGCCTGGCGCGCGACGTGGACACCTCGGCCAAGGGCAATACGATTATGGTGATCAATCCGTTGCCGTGGCCGGTGACGGCCGCCGTTCAGGCACCGGCCATTACCGAGCGGACGCTGGGACGGCCACTCCACATCGTGGACGATACCGGCGCGGCAGTACCGAGCCAGGAGGTCCTGGGCAAACGCCTCGGGCACACGGATTTCGCGTTCACGGCGGCGGTTCCGGCGCTCGGGTATCGCTGTTACCACGCGCGGGCCGGAGCGAAACGGGTGAAACTCGAGCGCCTTCTGGCCGGCAGCCGCGAGTATATGGAGAACGATTGGTGGCGGATCGAGTTCGATCCGTACAGCGGCCACCTCGGACGCCTGTACGACAAGGTCCATCGCCTCGAGGTCGTTGAACGGGCAGGCGTGCTGGCGGCACTGGTTGACAGCTCGGATACGTGGAGCCATGACTACGAGGAATTCCGCGTCGAGGCGGGTCGGTTCGGCCATGCCGCACTCGAGTTGATGGAGATCGGCGCCGTGCGGGCCACGGTTCGCGTGGTATCTCAATTCCGCGCTTCGACGGCCGAGCAGTACGTTACGCTGTATCGCGACACACCGGCCATCGACTGCCGCCTGCGCATCAACTGGCAAGAACGCTACACGATGCTCAAGCTAGCCTTTGAGACGGCCATTCGTAACGGCGTGGCCACGTACGACACCGCGTACGGCATGCAAGTGCGCAACACGGAGGGATTCGAGGAGCCGGGACAGAAGTGGTTCGATCTCACCGGCACAATCGGCAGGAAGACCTACGGCTTGGCCGTACTGAACGACAGCAAGTACGGATTCGACGTGCTCAACGGCACCATGCGGGTCACGCTGCTTCGCAGTCCGGCATACGCCCACCACGACCGCGGCCGTTACGACTCGTCTCTGCCTTATCCGATCATGGACCAGGGATGGCAGACGGTTCGCGTCCGGCTGGTTCCTCACACCGGCGCCTGGCAGACGGCCGGCGTGGTGAAGCAGTCCTGGGAACTGAACGATCCGTTGTTCACGCGCGTCGAATCGGGGCACGCGGGAACGTTGCCGCCCAAGGCCTCGTTCCTGAGCACCGACGCGGAAAACGTGGTGCTCACCGTGCTGAAGAAGAGTGAGGATGGTGAGGCCGTCGTGGTTCGCGGCTACGAGTCGGCTGGCACGCACGCACGCGCCCGAATCCAGGTCGTGGGAATGAAACGCCCCCTCGATGTCACCTTCCATCCCCACGAAATCAAGACGTTACGGATAGAGAAGACCACAGGCCGTTCCAGCGAGGTGAACCTCCTCGAGGAGTAGACACGGCCACGAGGGAAGCCGACGCCTCGGCACAGAGTCCGGACTCCAGCCGTGGGGCGATCCGGATCTCCGTGCCGGATGTGATCAGACAGGCCTATCGTTCGTTGCCGAAGACGATCGCGTCGAAAATGCCGGCCAGCATCTCGAAGAGGCGCGCCCAGAAGCCGAGCATCGCTTCGAAAAGCTCTTGAATGGCATCCCTAAGATCTTCCATAGCCCATTCTCCTTACGTGATGATTGGCGCTCCGCACCCGGCCGCACAGACATCTCCGTGATCGCACGGAGACTTCCCTTCTCCGGGACTCTCCAAACGCGTAGATAGCATACATGATCCCGATCTGTTTGTCACGACAGCCGGCGTGAGAAGGCGGTACGAAAAGGCGACGCCCGGACCACAGAAGCTGGGCCCCCGGGCGTCCGGATTACGTGCTGTTGGGCGAGTCTACCGCTCCTCGTCGAACTCGAGCGTGTCGAAAATGCCGGCCAGCATCTCGAAGATACGCGTCAAGAAGCCGAAGAGCGCCTCGACAAATCCCTGAATGGCTTCCTCAAAAGCTCGCATGGTTCAATCTCCTTGTGCATTCGTGCGCGTCGCGCGCCCAGCCGCGCAGACTCCTCAACGACCCTCACGGAACTCGTCGTCTGAGCCCCTCTCGGTCCTGGCATAGACTACAGCGTTTCGGACCGTTTGTTACGAGCCGACGCGCTTCCGTGCCCCGAAGGCGGCGGCAAAGAGCAGCCCAAAGCCGCAACCCAGAGGCAATAGACAGGGCACTACCGCCCGTCGGAAATGGTGAAGGTCCCGTCGCTGACGTCACCGATACCGGCGTTGGACGACGAACGGACGCGGATCCAGTAGTCTGAGCCAAGCGGTGCCTCCAAGGGCAACTCCGCGTAGCCCAGGCCGTCGTTGGCCGTCGGAACGCCCAATTGAGCGACCGAGGCCGCGCCCTTGAACAACTCGACGTCCACCTGCGGGCCAACGTCGTCGCTACTGCTCACCCACCGGATCTGGAACCGCATCCCGCGTATCCACGTTTCGCCACCATTCGGCGATACCACGACAAGCGGATCCGCGCTGGCCACGATGGCAAAGTCCTTGTTGCTGTAATCGCGGATCGGGTCGCCGGGCGCAAACGACTGCATGAAGAGCTTGTAGTTGGGCGCTAACGGCATGCCGCTGGGCACCAACCAGTTGCCGTATCCATCGTTCGTGGTCCGGCGCGAGATCCAGTCGTAGAACGTCGCGCCCACGGAGAGGCCGACCTTCACATCCGCTCCCACGGCCACGCCGTAACTCTCCCATTGCACCGGATACGACCGGCCGGCTACGAGCGCCTCGCCACCGTTCGGCCAGGCTACGGCAAGCGCCGCCGGCTCGATGGTGAATTCGCCATCCGATTCGTCATACACCGAGGGATCGGCCGAGGACTGCACGCGGACCTTGTAATGCGTGCCCGAGGGCAGCCACACCGGCCGCCATGGCTGCACGCCGTCGTTGGCCGTGCGTTTAGCAATGATCCAGCCGAGGAACGCCTTGCCGCGGAACAAGCCCACGTTCACCTGCGGCCCGGGGGCATCGCCATGGCTCTCCCACGTTACATCGTAGAGTGTGCTCACCGACCACGTCTCACCACCGTTCGGCGCGGTGACCCGCAATGGCGCGACAATCGAGAAAGGCGCGTCGCTCTCGTCGTGAATATCCGGCGCGCTTGACGACTCCACGCGCACACGGTAATCCGATCCGAGTGGCGCGCTCGACGGCACCGTCCAGTACCGGAGACCGCCGTTCACCGCCCGTTGCGCAATGACCGGCCCGAGATACGTCTCGCCCCGATACACGCCGAGGTTCACATTCGATCCCACGTCGCCGCACGACTCCCACGTCACCGCGTGCTTCGTCCCGCGGAACCACTCCTCGCCACCATTGGGCGAGGTTAGCACCAGCCCGTCCTTCACCGTCACGGTGACCTCGCAGGTGTCCGTTAAGCCTTCACCGTCGGTGGCCGTCAATGTGACTAGCGTGTCCTCAGAGATCATGGTTCCTGCGACCGGAGCCTGTGTGATCGCTGGCTCGCCGCAGTTGTCCGTAGCCTCGACCCCGCCCGTCAGGTCCGGCAACGCCACCTCGCAACTCGAGTCCAGGCTCAACGGGCCGGGATTCGAGGCGCACACCGTGATTTCAGGCGGTGTCGTGTCTTGCACGGTCACCGTCACTGCGCAGGTATCCGTCAGGCCGGAGCCGTCGGTAGCCGTCAATGTGACCAGCGTATCCTCGGAGATCATGGTGCCTGCGACCGGAGCCTGTGTGATCGCCGACGTGCCGCAGTTGTCCGTAGCCACAACGTCGCCCGTCAGGTCCGGCAACGCCACCTCGCAGCTCGAGTCTAGGCTCAACGGGCCAGGATCCGACGCGCACGTCGTGATTTCCGGTGGCGTGGTGTCTTGCACCGTCACGGTCACCTCACACGTGTCTGTCAGGCTAGCGCCGTCGGTGGCCGTCAGCGTCACCAACGTGTTCGCCGAGATCATGGTGCCTGCAACCGGAGCCTGTGTGATCACCGGCGTGCCGCAGTTATCCGTAGCCACGACCTCACCAGTCAGGTCCGGCAGCGCTACTTCGCAGCTCGAGTCCAGGCTCAACGGGCCAGGATTCGACGCGCACTGCGTGATCTCCGGCGGTGTCGTGTCTTGGACCGTCACGGTGATCTCGCAGGTGTCCGTCAGACCTTCGTCGTCGGTGGCCGTCAGCGTCACCAACGTATTCGCGGAGATCATGGTGCCTGCAACCGGAGCCTGTGTGATCACCGGCGTGCCGCAGTTGTCCGTAGCCACAACGTCGCCCGTCAGATCCGGCAGCGCTACTTCGCAATTCGAGTCTAGGCTCAGCGGCCCGGGATTCGACGCGCACTGAGTAATTTCCGGTGGCGTGGTGTCCTCAACCGAGACGAGCGCCTCGCACTGCGCCGTATTGCCCGCCGTATCGGTCACGGTCAACACGACGAGTGTGTTCTCTGCAATGACCACGCCCGCAAGGGGAGCCTGCGTCACGCTCGCGATTCCGTTGGCGTCCGTTGCGGTGACGCCATCGGTCATGCTTGGGACTTCCGCCAAACACCCCAGGCCCAGCGGAGCCATCGCGTCTGCGGCGCATTCCGTGATCGAAGGGGCGGTGCTGTCCAGGACGATGGCATCGCTCAACGCCGGCGCGGATACATTGCCCACGGCGTCTTTCAGCAAGGCGTACACGGTCTTCGCGCCATCTCCCGCGCTCAAGGTCCAGTCCTTGGTCCCGGCGACAGATTCCCATGCGCTCCACGTGCTGCCGTCGTTGCTGAAGCACATCTGCGAGACGCCGCTGCCTCCGGCATCGTCACCCGTCAATGCGAGGCTGACATTGGCCTCATTCGAATATTGGTCTCCGGCGTTAATGGTCAGCGTGCCGGTGGGCACGGTTCGGTCCAGTGTGTACACTTCGCCCACGCTGTAGCTTCCGTTTCCTGCTCCTACACCGCCAAGGGGCGTCAGTTCTCCATCCACAATGGTGTCGTCATCAATCAGGTTGATGCGCAACGTGCCGTCACCAGTCCCTGTGTCGACGACCAGTGTGTAGAGGGCACCGGTGCCCGACACCTCGACGATTGAGGCGCCGGTGAGCCCGGTTGCCACCAACGTGAAATCGGTAACGTCCACACCCGTGACCGCGCAACTGAAATGAACCGAGTAGTAGGCCAATCCCGCGTTGGTCGGACTGGTGCCCAAGCGCCGGATCCCGTAGGCCACAGGCACGAGGGCCGCTTCGTACGCACCCATGTCGTATTCCGTGCCGGTGCCGTCCGCACCGATTCCCGGCATGTCCAGAGGCCGCGGCGTACCCTCGATGTCCGCTGACGCCGCCCCCGTCGCGGCCCCGGCGTCTATGACCGGCGAACCGGATTGAAGATGGCAGTCAATGATTCTGTACGTGTCCCCGTTCGCCACATAGGCGGTCACATCGCCCCAAACCACAATCTCGGTGGCCGTGTTCGCCGCGACGGCGGCCATCAGCGTCTGCGATGTGTCCGCGTTGATGGCATGCACCGCCAAGGCGTCGGGAGTCCATGCCGCCGTCCCATCCGTCAATGTGGTCTGGTCGTTCACGGCATCGTACACCGGCGCCGCCGTCCACGTCCCTGAGATCGCCGCCGGGCCATCCGACACAAACAGCGGATCCAAGTCGATGTTGCCCGTGCCCGGATAGCCGCCCTGAACATCGCTATAGGTAACCGACGCCGTCGCGTTGCTCTCGATCTGGCCGCCCGTGCCCGAGTTGCCCCACACGACGCAATTCGTCACGACGGCCGTCGAATCGCCCCCGCCCGATCGAACAACATCCAATCCGCCGTAGTAGCCGGAATTGCCTGTGAAGGTGCAATTCGTCACTGTGGCGCCGTCGGCGTCCATGCCGCCGCCGCCCCACGCGGCCCAGTTGCCCGCGAAAAGGCAGTTCACGACTGTTGCATGGGATGTGTCGCCATCGTACGTTCGGTTGTAGATGCCGCCGCTGCCGCCGCCAAACTCTATGCCGGCCCTATTAGCAATGAAGGCACAGCCGGCCACTTCGATGTCCGAATGGACCTCATTGCATATTGCGCCACCATACGCAGCGCCCAAAGCATCGCCACCGACAGCGGTGTTGGCTCTGAACAGACTGTCTTGAACGACGGCTCTGGATGCCCCTCCGTTGTAGATAGCCCCGCCATGAAAGACACTCGAGTTCGCGGAAAACTCACAGTTCACAACTCTGATGTTGCCCTCACCGTAATTGCAGATTCCTCCACCATACATCCAGCCCACAGAATTGCCCACAAATTGGCATTCAGAGACGACTGCGCGGGCATAGGTCACAAAGAGGCCGCCGCCATAACCGTCCCAGGTCTTAATCCCGGCATTTCTCTCGAAACGACACAATGAGATCTCCGCCGCGGCAAAGGCAATACCCACACCCGTGTTGTATGCGGCCTTGTTTTCCACGAAGTTACACCCCTGCATTGTTGGGCCACCGTATGCGATGTTCATCGCCCCGCTCGCATCGGCGATGTTTCCGGCAAAAGTGCAGTTTCTTAGCGTCGGAGAAGCCCATTCAATCTGCATTCCCCCACCGCTTCCTTGGGATCCACTTCCCTCTGCGTACCCGCCTGACACGGTGAAGCCATCCAGCGTGGCATCTGCAGCAATCACAACGTGATAGGCGTTGGCACCAGCCCTGGACGTGCTTCCCTCAATGATGGCAACGTTAGCACTCCAGTCTCTCGCGCTGAAGGCGGTTTCCGTGCCCGAGAAGCCCCCGTAGAGATGCACGTGCGGACGCATGACCACAGAGCCCGTATCGTTGTCTCGCAGTTCGTCGTAGACACCGTCGGCCACCCATACCTCGGCGCCGCCATGACCTGCCGCTATATCTATCGCGGCCTGAATGGTCGTGAACGCCGTGCCCCACGTCAGTCCATCCTCGACGCCGGAGATGTTCGCCTTGTCCACATGGATTCTGCCGGTGCGGACACAGTCCTCGACCACCTTGCAGTCCGCGCCGTCGGCGTTCGTCACGGACAGCGACACTTTGTACAGATGGAAGCCGGAGGCCGTGTAGGTATGCGTCGGATTCTGGGCAGTGCTCGTCGTGCCGTCGCCGAAATCCCATAGCCAACCCGTTATCGGCGCCCCACTGGTCGTCGAGAGGTCCGTGAACTGCACTGTTAGCGGCGCAGTGCCGGACGTGATATCCGCGCTGAAATCGGCAACCAGCCCTGCATCTTCGTAGGCGCCCATGTCCACGCCGCTGCCCAAAGGCCGGGCGTTGCCAAGGATATCCGCCTCGGGCGCGCCCGCTGCTGTGCCCGAATCGATGCAGGGCGAGTTCGGCTGGAGACGGAGGTCAAAGGTGCCTCGAAACAGTGGATCGACATCCGTATTGCCGGCGCCGGGATATCCCCCCTGTACGTTAGAATAGCTGACCGCTGCCGGCCCGCTGATAGCATCCGCCACATTGTCCCACAACACGCAGTTTCTAACCACGCAAGTCGAGGATTCATCACTCGACACCGCGCCGCCGCAGTATATGGCTCCGTCGAATTCCGCACCGTTCGACGAGAATGTGCCGTTGGTAATCGTCGGAGTAGAAGCGGATACGTTGCGTATGCCGCCGCCCCACGATTTCGAGAAGTTGCCTAGGAACACACAGTTGACAACTCCCGGCGAGGCATGGAAGTTGCACATCCCTCCACCGCCAGTTCCCGAGCCCCACTCGGCCGCGGCGTTGAACTCAAATCTGCAGTTGCTGACCTCCGGCGAGCATTCCGCGTTGTACATGCCGCCGCCGTAGAGATTTTCGCCTTCGCCGATGGCCTCGCCACCGGTGATGGTGAATCCGTCAAGCGCCGCGTCCTCGGCACCCCGGACGACGTGATACGCCCGAAGTCCGGAACCTCGGCCGTTTGCGCCGTCAATCACGCACTCGTGCAAGGTCCAGTTCCGCTGGTTTCGGCTCGTTTCATTGCCGACGAACCCCCCGTAGAGATTCACACCTTCCTTCATCGCCAGCGAACCGCTCGCGTCGCCCAGTCGCTCTTCATCGTAGCGCCCTTGTGCAACCCAAACATTGCCCCCGCCGACGGCGTGCGCGGCGTCGATGGCGGCTTGAATCGTCTTCTTCGCCGCTGCCCACGAGAGGCCGTCGCCGGAATCGTCCGGCCGTGCCTTATTCGCATAATAGAGAGCCGGTGTGCTTATGGCGGCGCTGGGCGCGGATTCCGCTGTCGTCTCGTAATAGGGCGGCGTGTTGGCCGGCCATGCGTAGCGCATTCTCAACTTGTAGTAGTACGTCGTGCCGGGCGCACACGTCGTATCCGTATAGGTGATCTCCCCGGAAGTGTGCGTGACACTGTCCACATAGTGATAAGGGCCGTTTTCGGTCTCAGCCCGATACACGGCGTAAGTCTCCGCCGCATTAACTTGCCCCTGTGCATTATGCGTGAGCACACCGGTCCACTTCAGCGTGATTGAATGAGTTGTCCGACCATGAAATATCGGTGTGGGTGTGGGCTGTAGAAAGGAATGGGAGAGCCTGATGAAACTATTGTCCAAATTATCCCTGTTTATGAAGCCAGAAGCAGCTGCTACGTATGCCGCGCCAGTATAACCGTTTAAGCCTTCCCGAACTTCCGTGATGGCAACAACTTGTTGGTCCTCTTGGGGAGCAGAAGTCCACTCCGCGTTTGTGTCTCTGTTAAATCTTCCTGGAAGTGTACCTGCCGGAAGATACTCAAGACCCCAGACGGTTCGCCCGCTTTGTCCCGAGATAGACGGCCTGAAGATAGTTGCTTCACCAAAACTGTTCGGCGTTCTGGCATCGCCAATTGAGCCATCTTGCTCGTGGACATAATTTCTGACTGAAAACGTAACGGCGGGCAAACTACTCTGTGGTAATATGACCAACGTCATGACACACAAGAAATAGCCTGTTCCTGGAAAATGACATTTGTCGAGAGTATTCATCTCGTTGATCTCCAGATGTTTCATTCGTTGTTGGAACTCACTTCAGGCCCCATCCGGTTCGTACACGAGTCCACTCGGAAAAAATCCGCGCCAAGAGCCGGGAAACATGCCCAAGCAACGATGACGACAAGAAATGCTTGTCTGCAGTGGTGCATCTTGCGTATTGCTATCACTCCTAACAGTCTCCCCTGGAATCGTCAGGTGTACACTTCATGACACAACGTGCCGCGTATTGTGTTACCTGGACATTAACAAAAGGATAGCAGGCAACGGTGTCGCTGTCAAAGAGGTCGCGGGGCCCTAGAATCGGTCGAAGTGCCAGACGTAGGTGTGGCGCTTGGGAAACAGCACGGGCAACAGGGCTCGCGCTTCCGGGGTGATGATGCGCCGTCGCGCGCAGTAGATGTCGTCGAGGTGCCGGTAGCCGGTTAGCAGGTGCATCAACTCGGCGCTGGTGAGGCCGAGCTTGTTCTTGCCGCTGCCGGCGGCCACGTCGATGGCGCCGCGATTGGCGCGCACGCGATAGGGCTTTCGGTCAACCACGAGCGTGCACTCGACGCGGCTGTCGCGGGCGGCGCTTTGGGCAAGGCAATTCTCCCACTCGGGAATCATCGATTCGAGCGTCTCGGCGAGATCGATGAAGGCCATCATGCCACCACAGTCGCGTTCGATCCGCATCTCGTGTGTCGACGCATACTGGAGCAAGAACCGGCCGAAGGGATGGGGCGGCGGCACATGGAATCGGAGGACGCCGAGGGATTGCTGGCGCGCGCGTTCCGCTGCGGCGCGCAAGACGGCGCGGCATATCGCGGGGTCGGCGGATGGCGCTCCGGGCGCTATCGCCGCGCTCCGGGCCGCCCCGTTTCCCACCACGCCGACTTCGGTCATCATCGCCGCGTCCTTGGTAGGGTGGGCGTGAAGGTAGGCCACCACCTTTCCCTGGGCGGTGGTCAACACGAGCAAGTGCTTGCACCAATCCTGCCATTTGTTGGTAATGTGCGCCGCCGAACGCAGGATGGAACAGGCCACGCCCCCGTCGTTGGCGTTGTGCATCTTCTGGATGGCCGAGATGTCGCCCGGTTTGGCAGGCCTCGTCCGAAACGGCGAATCGCCTGCCGCAAGGCCTTCGGCCGCGGAAACCATAATCGTGTAGTCGGCCAGGGTGGTGATGAAGCCGAATCGGTGATAGAAATTCGGAATGCCGAACAGCATCGACACGTGATAGCCGTGGTGCTTCATGTACTCGATGGTGTCTTGCATGAGGGCGTTGGCGACGCCGCGATAGCGGTGGCGCGGCGCGGTGGTCACCCAGCCGAATCCGCCCATCTTGAGGCGCGCTTCGCCGAGGCGAATGGTCTCCGTGATAAGGCGGAGCGCGCCGGCCAGCTCGCCGTTGCGTAGCGCGATGCGTGTGTGCTCGCGCAGGAAATGGGGATAGCCGACGCCGCACGTCTCGAGCCACTCGATGCCTTTGAAGTAGTCAGCATAGTGAATCTTCGCCATCAGATCGTTGGCGAGGCGAAGCTCGTCGTCGGACTCGACGGCTCTGGTGATAATGCCTTCGGTGTTACTACTCATTACAACCTCGCGTTGTGCCACCGAATTGTACCATGGCCCATCGAGTCGGTTCTCGTGACGGCGTCAGCAAGAGCGTCCCGCCAATTGCGCGGAGAAAGGAAAGGCACGAAGCCTTTTCGGCCGGCAATCCGCGTGGCGCGGTATCGCCGGTCGTGGACCTCGTGCCTTGGTCGTTCGTCGCACCCGCTGTGTCCGGGGCCTAGGCCTCGTACTTAAAGGACACCTTGACGCGAGCACGGAAGGCAACGACCTTGTTGTCCTGGACCTTCATGTCGAGGTCCACGACTTCGGCGATACGCAGGTCGCGCAGCGACTCGCCGGCCTTCTCGACGGCGTTCTTTGCCGCTTCCTCCCACGATTTCTCCGACGTCCCGACCAGCTCAATTACCTTGTAGATGCTGTCACTCATAGCGTTCCTTTTCCTCCCTCGTTTGGTTATTTCCCGAAATCGCAGTTCAGTGTAGCGCACAAAGGCTCGTCTGGCAAGGGGAAATCCGTCTGTTGAGGCGGTGGTCGGTACGAACGTCGCTGGCCGTGAAGTAGACCGGATGGGCGCGGCGAGGGCTTTTCATGCTGCGTATCGAAGGTCGATCACCCCGCGGCGAGCCCGCCGTGGACGGGCTGTTGGCCGAATGCGGTTCCTGATTGGCTCCTTGCGTTGACGGGGGAGGTCCTGCTAGTATCCGGACGATTGAGAAGAGGCGCTACAGTGGCGCCTATGGGCATGAGCGTGGAGTGAAACCTATGCGACGGGGTGCGAGGCGGTTTTTCTTGATTGTGGCGGCGTTGTGGTGGGTGGCGGCGCCGGCGTCCGGGCAATGGACGTGGACGCCACAGACGGGACGTTGGATCAATGTAAAACACATGCCGAAGGAGACGGCCGAGCTGCAGTACGAGTATGCCCGGAGCGCCATGCTCGAGAAGGACTACAAGAAGGCCCTCCGCGAGACGAACAAGTTCACGCGTTGGTACAGCGACACGGAGTACGCCGACGATAACCAGTTCCTGCGCGGCGAGATCCGACTGGAGCAGGGCAACATTCGGGAGGCGGCCAAGGAACTTCAGAAGGTCGTCACCGAGTATCCGGATAGCGAGTTGTACGACAAGGTAATTGAGAAGCAGTACGAGATCGGCGACCGGCTCTATGAGAAAGGTCTGAAGAACCGGGGGAAATGGTGGAAGCCGTTCCACAATCGGCCGCTGAAGCACGCCATCGAAGCGTATGGCCTGGTGATTGACAACCAGCCGTTCACGAACGCCGCTGCCGAGGCCCAGTATAAGGTGGGGTTGTGCCAGTTCACACGAAAGGATTATGTGCCGGCCGCGTATGATTACCGGCGGGTGATCGAGGACTATCCGGATTCGGAATGGGTGAAGGAAGCCTCGTACGGCCTTGCCATGTGCTATCACAAGGCCTCGCTGCCGGCCGACTACGACCAGACACCGAGCGAACTGACGATGTCGGCCATTGATGGTTTCGTCGAGCGTTTCCCTGAAGATCCTCGAGTCGAGGAACTGAAGCGCATCCGTAGCGATATGCGCGAGACCATTGCGCGCCAACGGCTGCAGACGGCCGAGTACTATGCGAAGCGTCGCGAGTTCAACGCCGCGCGGCTCTCCTATCAGGTTGTGGTCGAGCAATTTGCGGATACCGAAGCCGCCGGAGAAGCCCAGCAGTGGTTGACGGCGAATCCCGCGTCGGAGACGCCCAGATTCGGACAGGCCAAGGAAAGCTCATGAACGCGTTGAGGTTGGCGACGGCCGCCGCAGCGTTGGGGCTGAGTGCCGTAATCGCGTCGGGATGTGGCTACTCGATCCACAGCACCCTGGACGAGCAATACCAGACCATCCATGTTGCGCCGTTCCTGAACTACAGCAAGGAATATGACTTTCAGGCGCCTCTCACGAATGCCGTAATCCGGAAATTTCTGACGGACGGACGCCTGCAAGTGGCACCGGAATCGGAAGCGGATCTGCTGGTGGAGGGTGCCATTACCGAGTACCGGCTCAAAGGACTGACCTACGATGAGGCCGATGAGGTCACGCAGTTCTACTGTGTCGTCAGTGCGGCGATTCGGCTGACCGATGTCAAGAATGGGAAGGTCCTCTGGCAGGAGCCGATCATGACCGGTGAGACCAGCTTCTACACGCGCGCGGCGGGGCAGTCCTCGGATCGACTGCGCGGCAACGCGGAGACGTTCTTGCCGACGGTTCGCTCCTTTGCCACCGAGGAAGAGAACCGAGCCGCCTCGGAGGCACTGGAACAGTTGGCATCGGACATATTCTATCGGACGATCGAGCCCTGGTAACACCTTGAACGCGCATGAATTTCTGAGAATGATCGACACGGGAGCGCCGGCACCGGTGTATCTTTTCGGTCCCTTTCGTGCGCCCGGTGCGCGCATCCCTTCTTTCGAGCCGGTGTTGGCCGAACGGGCCATCGAACGTCTGGTGGCGCGGTTCGTGGAGCCGTCCATGAAGGACTTGGTGTATGGCTCGTTCTACGCAGACGAGGCGGACGCCGCCGACATCGTGCTCGAGGCGCAGACCCTGCCGTTCCTGGCCGAACGCCGAGTAATCCTGGTGCGAAATGCCGAGCATTACTCGAGCGAATCGGCCGCCGGCCCGATGCTGGCTTATGTGCAGAAACCGTGCGACACGACCATCCTGATGTTGGTGTCCTCTCAGGTGGACAAGCGGACGAAATTCTACAAGGCATGCGAGGCCAGCGGCGTGATTGTCGAATGCCCGGCCCTGAACGAACGGGAGGTAGTCGAGTGGGTTCGCGCCGCGGTCGGTGCCCTCGGCAAGACGATTGGCTACGGGGCCGTTCAGGAGCTGATCGGCCGGGCGGGCACCCATCTGAGTGACGTCGAGAACGCAATCCACGTGGTGGCGGGCTACGTCGGCGACGCGCCGACCATCTCGGATGAAGACGTAGTAGCGGCGTGCGCCGACGTGGCCGAGGAGGAGATCTGGGCGTTGACGGACGCCATTGCTGCCTCGGAAACGAGCGACGCGCTTCGCGCGCTCCACAAGTTGCTCGATCTCGGCAAGCACGAGGACGAGATCATGGGCACGATCAATTGGCTCCTGAAAAGCGCCTACGCGGTGGCCGTAGCCAACAAGGGACAGCCCTCCGTGAGCTCCTTCGTGGCCCGTAAAGTCGAGCCGCTCGCCCGAAAACTGGGCGTATCAAAGTTGCGCGATGCCTTTGCGCTCTGCACGGACACCCATTTCATGCTCCGCACGACGAGCGTAGACAGCACACTTGCACTCGAGTTGTTGGTCGTCAAGCTCTCGGCACCGCGACGCCAACCGACGCCGGGCGTGGCCGCCCCGGCGTGATCTCGGAATCCGGAAACCAATGACCGCGAGTACGCGGTCAAAGGCCTAAGCCTTGTGGAGTCAGGCACTCATGAGAAGCGCTATTGGTCTCGGACTGTTGCTCGCCGTGGGTGCGGCCGCGAGCGCATCGGCGGACGACTGGCCGATGTGGCAGCATGACGCGCAGCGGACGGGTGTGACGCCGGCGAGAGTCCCGGACAGACTGCATCTACAATGGACGGCCCAGTATCCTCGCCTCGAACGCGCGTGGCCGGATGAAGATCGGATGGAGTTCGACGTCGCGTACGAGCCGGTTATCGCAGGAAAGACGCTGTTCTTCGGTTCATCGCGCGATGATGCGCTACGGGCCCTGGCGACGGACACCGGCGAGGAGAGGTGGCGGTTCTATGCGAACGGGCCGATCCGGTTCGCGCCGTGCGTGGATGGCAACCGTGTATTCGTCGCGTCGGATGATGGTTGCCTCTATTGCCTAGACACAGAGTCGGGGGCGCTGCATTGGCGGTTCCAGGCGGTGCCGTCCAGGCGTGTGGTTCTCGGCAACACGCGGCTGATCTCGATGTGGCCGGTGCGAGGCGCGCCGGTCGTGGCCGACGGCAAGGTGTATTTCGGGGCGGGCATCTGGTGCTTCGAGGGCATCTTTCTATACGCGCTCGATGCGATCTCGGGTGAAGTCGTTTGGTCGAATGACAATTGCGACGTGCCGTACATCCAGCAGCCTCACCACAGCGACGCCTTCGCCGGCGTCACACCGCAAGGCTATCTGGCGGTGAACGGAGATCGGTTACTGGTGCCGAACGGCCGCGCCGTGGCCGCGTGCTTCAACCGAAGCACCGGCGACCTCGAGTACTTCCACTTGGAATCCAACAACCGCCACGGGGCCTATCATGTCTCGACGCTGGGCGATTATTTCTTCAACCCGAGTTGCCTGTACGAACTCGACGAGGGCCGCAACGCGGGCGTCTTCGCGGCCCAGGTGGCCCTCACCGAAGACACCGTCTACGGACTGGACGGGGGACGCATCAAGGCCTACGACTTCCAGAACCTCGCCGTTGAGCGCCAGAAGGACAGCAAGAACCGCATCTACTACAAGTGGGACATGCCTACGCGGTGGTTCCTCGGGGTCGACGCGACAACGTTCATCGTGGCAGGCGACCAAGTGATTGCGGCGAAGCCAGGAGGCTTGTGCGCCATCGCGGTCCCGGGAGCTAAGGGCGAGCCGAAACTGGCCTGGGAACTCGAGGTGCCGGGCACACCCCGGAACCTCATGGCGGCGGATGATCGCCTGTTCGTTGTGACGGAAGAAGGCGATATCTGCTGTTTCGGCGGCAAGAAGGCGGAGGCCGTCACGTATGATCACCGCACGGCCACAGCGCAAGGCCCGGCCACGGAATCAGATCGTCGGGCGCGGGCCATGCTCGAGGCGACGGGTATCTCGGAAGGCTACTGCTTGGTGGGCGGGGCGAGCGACGCCGATCTGCTCTTGGCCGTGGCCGGGCAATCGACGCTGAACCTCACCGCGATCGAGCCCGATTCGAGCGTCGTGGCAGCGGCGCGCGCCCGCATCGATGCGGCTCCGGATGTCAATGATCGGATCGCGGTTCTTGAGAGCGCCTTGCCGGATCTCGACGGCCCGGCCTATCTCGCGAATGTGATGCTTGTGCCAGATCCGGCCGCAGTCGGTCTGAAGCCGGAAGCCTCCTCGGCGCGCGTCGTTTTCCACTATGTACGTCCCTACGGCGGGATAGCGTGTATGGGGTGGGATGCCAACGAGCACGCGGCCTTCGCGGCGGGCGTGGCCGAGGCCGGACTCGAGAACGCCGAGGTCACGCGGAGCGGCGATTGGACGTTGCTGGCGCGGTCCGGCGCGTTGCCCGGTTCCGCGGACTGGACCCATCAGTACGCGGACGCCGCGAACACCGTGGTCTCGAAAGACTCGCGGGTACGCCTTCCCCTGGGCATGCTCTGGTTCGGCGGCTCGTCGAACACGACGATTCTCCCGCGTCACGGCCACGGGCCGTCGGAGCAGGTGATCGACGGCCGCTTGTTCATCGAGGGTCCCGACACGATCCGCGCGATGGATGTATACACGGGACGGATGCTGTGGCAAGTCGAGTTGCCCGACATTGGCGCGCCCTATGACAACACGAGCCATCAACCGGGCGCCAATGCGCGCGGCAGCAACTATGTCTCGGTCTCGGATGGCATCTATGTTGCCTATGGCGAACGCTGTCTCCGTTTGGATCCGGTCACGGGATCGCAACTGGCGGAGTTCAGCCTGCCGATTCCCGAAGGCCACACGAAAGCGCCGGCCTTCGGCTATCTGGCGGTTTGGGAGGATCTCCTGATATCGGGATCCGGGCCGATGGTCTTCGATGAGGAGATCCTTGGGCTGACCTTGAACGCGATCGCGAGCAAGCGCGTCGTGGCGCTCGACCGCTACTCGGGCGAGGCGCTATGGAGCACCGAGGCGGATGTCGCGTTTCGTCACAACGCCATTGCCGTCGCGGCGGGGAAGGTCTTCTGCCTGGATCGCGCCACCGACGCCCTCATCGAGAAGATGGAACGCCGCGGTATGACACCGCCTGCGGCCCACCGCCTGTTAGCTATCGACGCGCGCACCGGTGAGGCGATCTGGACCAACACGGATTGCGCGTTCGGCACGTGGCTGGGGTATTCGGAAGAACACGGCCTCCTCGTTCAGGCGGGCCGCTCATCGCGCGACATGCTCACGGATGAAGTGCGCGATCGGATGGCTGCCCTCCGTGGTGCGGACGGAAGCGTAGCCTGGGATCACTCCGTGGAGTACAGCGGTCCCCTCATGATCCACGGGGACACGATCATCGCGCAGGAGCAAGGCTTCAGCCTCGTCACCGGGGAGCGTCTGCTAAAGACGCAGCCGATCACGGGCGTTGACGCGCCGTGGCAATGGACGCGGAACCACGGCTGCAACTCGGCCATCGCGTCCGTGAACCTGGTGCTGTTTCGCTCGGCCGCGGCCGGGTTCTTCGATCTGGAGCGTTACGGCGGCACGGGAAACTTCGGAGGATATCGTTCCAGCTGCACGTCGAACCTCATTGCGGCGAACGGTGTGTTGAACTCGCCCGACTACACGCGAACCTGTACGTGCAGTTACCAGAATCAGACCTCATTAGCCTTGGTCCATCACCCGGACACAGAAATGTGGACCTTCAACAACCTCGATTTGGGCGACGCGCCTGTGGCGCGGCTTGGCCTGAACCTCGGCGCCCCGGGGGATCGCATGGCTGAGGATGGAACGCTGTGGATCGAGTATCCATATGTCGGGGGCCCCACACCGAAAGTCCCGGTCAGCGTAGAACCGGATGGTATACAATGGATCCGCCGTCACTCGGTGCGGATGGCGGGCGATGGCCTGAAGTGGGTTGGCGCATCTTTTGGGAAGGGAATCACAGCGCTGCGCGTTACTCTTGGCGGCGCGGATCCGAAGGTGCACACGTACACGGTTCGGCTCTACTTCGCGGAGCCGGACGACCTTGATGCGGGTGAGCGCGTGTTCGACGTCGCCGTCCAAGGCAAGGCAGCGGTTTCGGCGTTGGACATCGTGGCCGAAGCAGGTGGGCCGATGCGCACCATCGTCAAGCAGTTTGATGGCGTGGAAGTGCAACGCGATCTGGCCATCGATCTGTCGCCCGGAAAAGGCGCGCCGGTGTTGTCCGGTATCGAGATGATCGCGGACTGAGAAGGGTCGCCGCGTGGGAGAATCGAAGGTGCGTAATCGAGCCAATGCGCGTCTCGTCGGCTGGACTATTCTGGCTGGAGTGGTGGCGTTTTCGTTCAGCGCGTGGCCATGCAGCATCCCGGTGTTTCGTTGGGCGCTCGAGCGGTGGGAGCCCGACAACTACCGGCTGGCGGTGTTCTATCGCGGCGCTATCGAACCGGCCCAGGGGGAGATTCTGGAGGCGATCGAGGCTCGCGCGGCCGATGCGGAGCATCCGGTGAACCTGCAGGTGATACGAATAGACCTGGACGGCGAGATGGATGACGCGTCCGCCGCGCTCTGGAAAGAACACGCGGATGCTACGCTGCCGTGGGCCGTGCTCCACTACCCGGCCGGAACGCACATCGCAGCAGCGGTTTGGGCGGGCAACCTCGGCGACGTGAACGTGGAAGCGCTGGTCGATTCGCCTGCACGGCAGCAGATCGTGAAGGACCTCGTCGCCGGTGTTTCGGCGGTGTGGGTCTTGGTCGAGTCAGGGGATCCATCCAAGGACTTGGCCGCCGCGACACGGCTGAATCAGCAGTTGGAACAGGCCAAGAACGCGCTAAAGCTCCCGGACATAACCGACGATCCGGTTCTGGATGGCCCGAATGCGCCGGACGTTTCGGATCTCCGCGTTGACTTCTCGATGCACCGGATCAAGCGCGACGATCCCGCAGAGCGTTTTCTGACGGCCATGCTCACAAAAAGCGAGTCCGACCTCGAATCGTTGGCGGCAGAGCCCATGGCGTTTCCCGTCTTCGGCCGTGGCCGCGCGCTGTATGCGTTCGTCGGCAAGGGCATCAACTCCGACACGATCGGGCGGGCCTGTGCTTTCCTCATCGGGGGCTGCTCATGCGAGCTCAAAGCCGAGAATCCAGGCACCGACCTTCTGCTGGCATGCGACTGGGAAGGCAAACTCGGGAGCATGGAACTGATTCACGAGATCGAATTGCCGCCCTTGCCGGGCGTCGCCACGCCGAGCATCGAGGAAACGCCCGGTCAGGAGGCGCCGAGCGAGCCGCTGGGGGATAGCGCGTCGGAACCCGACGGCCGTAACGGTGTTTCGACGCTCGCGCGCCATGCCATTCTCGCCGTGGTCGCCGTGGGCGCGCTCGTGTTGATCGCCACGGCCGTGATCTTCAAGCGCACGGCCTTGAAGTAGTCTGCTTCACCTCCTATCATGGCCGCGAGGCCGATGCTGGATCGGCGTTTCACAGGCTGAGCAGGCCGGATCAGGAGGAGGACATGAGCGTCTGGCGTTTGATACGCAAGGAAATGGGCTACCGCAAACTGGATTTCGTCCTGGGAGTGGTAGCGGTGTTGGCGGCCGTGGCGTGCCTGGTCGCCGTCATGACACTGCTGCGGGGGCACAATCTTCGCCTCATCGAGATGAACGAGACCCAGGTTGCGGAGACTTCGGCCATGCTGGACTTGGCCGCGGACGACTACCGCAAGCTCATGAAGGAATTCGGATACAACGTGGTCATTCTCAGCAAGGATGAGGATCTGACGCAGTTCTACGCGGACGGTTTTGCGACGAAGTACATGCCGGAGGAGTTCGTTTCGCGTCTCGCGAACTCGCCGATCCGTTCGCTGCAGCACCTGCTGCCCACGCTGCATCGCCGTGTTGAATGGCCGGAGCAAGACGGATGCCCCATCATCTTGATCGGTGTTCGAGGCGAAGTGCCTCACCTGAACGATAACAAGGGCGAGCCGATGATCGAGCCCGTCGAGCCGGGTGCGATGCAGATCGGGTCCGCCTTGCACGACAAACTGGGTCTCAGCGCTGGCGATGAAGTCGTGCTGATGGGCAAAGCATTCCAGATCGCCAGCGTGCACGACGAGCGCGGCACGTCCGACGACATCGGCGTATGGATCCACCTCAAGGAGGCCCAAGAGCTGCTCGGGCGGCCAGACGAAGTCAGTGCGGTCTTTGCATTGAGTTGCATCTGTGTCGGTGGCATCATCCAGGCGGTTCGTGACGAGATCGGCGCAATCCTGCCGGAGTCGCAGGTGGTCCAGCGGATGTCCGATGCGTATATTCGCTACGCTACGCGATCTCGCTTGTCGGATCTGGCGAAGGAAACCAAGAACAAAGAGGCCGAGTATCACGCGCGTCAGAGCCGCGAGCGCGAGGGGTTCGCCGCCTGGCTGATTCCCCTGGTGATCGTCGTCGCCACCCTCTGGATCGGTCTGCTCGCCTTGGGCAATGTGCGTGCGCGGCGCACCGAGATCGGAATCCTGCGGGCGCTCGGCATGCGGTCGATCCAGATCCTCGGCGTCTTCCTTGGTAAAGCCCTAGCGCTCGGGCTCATCGGGGCCGTGGCCGGCTATCTGATCGGATTTGGTGTCGGCGCGGCGTGGGCCAACCTCGAGGGAATTCCCCTTGCCGGCGGCGGCCTGATGAAGCTCTTCGAACCGCTGTTGGTGGTGGGCGTGCTGGCACTGGCGCCGCTTCAGGCCTGTGTGGCGAGCTGGATCCCCGCCATGATGGCGGCTCAGCAGGATCCGGCCACGATTCTGCAGGAGGAGTAGTACCTATGATTCACACGGAAGGTCTCACCAAGGTGTATCACGGCCGCAAGGGCCATGTGGAAGCGCTTCGCGACATCACGATGCAGTTTCAGGCCGGCGAGTTCGTAGCGGTTGAAGGCCCAAGCGGCTGCGGCAAGACGACCCTGCTGTTGAGTATCGGCGGCCTGTTGATGCCGGGCGCCGGCAGCGTCCGCGTCGACGGACAGGATCCCTACACCTTGTCGCCGGAAGCTCGGGCGCGGTTTCGCGCGGCGACGATTGGGTTCGTCTTTCAGCAGTTCCACTTGGTGCCGTTTCTCGACGTGATGGATAACCTCCTGGTTCCCTCACTGGCGTTGCGCGACGCAGCAAGTCGGGCGCGCGCCCAGGAGCTGGCCAAGCATTTCGGCCTGCTTGACCGCGCCCACCATGTTCCGGCGGAACTCAGTATCGGCGAACGCCAACGCGTAGCCCTCGCCCGCGCGTTGCTGAATCGGCCCAAGGTCCTCCTCGCCGACGAGCCGACGGGAAATCTCGACGGGGCCAACGCGGAGACCGTGCTTGGTTATCTGGCCGAGTTCGCCGAAAGCGGGGGCGCCGTATTGCTGGTGACGCACGATCCGCGCGCCGCCGGTTACGCTCACCGAACCTTACACATGGAGAAAGGCCGTGTGGTCGCGTAGCGGGCGACCGCCGAGAGGAGACACGTGCAAACCGCGCTGCTTCTGCTGACGTGTGTGATGGGGGTTACCTGGCTGCATCCGGCCGGCCTGGTGACGGAGGATACGCTCCTCGAGGTGAAAGAGAAGTGCGCGTCGGAGGATTGGGCGCAAGCCCTGGTGGCCTCGCGCAAGAACGCATTGGCGCCCTGGATCGACGCTCCCTTCGAGCGCCTTCAGGCTGTCTTCCCCAAGAAACGGGGCAATGTCTACCACAACTTCTCCTGTCCGGCGGATCGCCACCGACTCACGTTCGATCCGTTCAATCCCGGGCCTTTCGTGTGTCCCATCTGTGGACGTTCATACGCGGCGGATACGGATCCAGGCATCTACACGCCGGAGGACTGGTACCACGGCACAATGTACGATGGTTGGGCCTGCATGTTCTATCAGGCCGCGGCTGACGTGGCAGCCGATCTCGGCCTGCTCGGGCAGATCGAGGATAACGATACCTACCTGAGACGAGGCATGGCGATTCTCTTGCTTTACGCCGACGCCATCGAGGGCATCGCCACGGACCTCAACGAGAATCGGCAATTCTCGAGAATCCTCACCTATCACCGCGAAGGCGATAACAAAGTCTTGTTCGATTTGGCCCGCGCCTATGAATTGCTGCGCGACGCGATGTCGGATGCGGAGCGTACCCGATTCGAGAACGTCGCTTTACGACGCTTGCTCGACGATATCATGATCGAGCCGATCTACACCTACGATCACAACAATGTGTATCAATGGCACCGGACGATCATTCAGACCGCACTCGCCCTTGAACGCGAAGATCTCATCGATTGGAGCTTCGGGTACGGCGAGTTCGATTCGGAGCACCAGCCGGAGCACCGCAGTATCCGGCGCATCGCGGCAACGCACTTCAAACCCGATGGCGCGTACTGGGAGCTATGCTCGGGCTACCATCTCTATCCGCTTCATCACTTCTGCGAGCTGGCGGTCATCTCGCGCAACCTCGCGCGCATGGATGCCGAGCGGTTTCCGGCGGAGCGTTACGACATCACCGACGCCGGCAGTCCCGTCGGTCGCGTCATCCACGCCGCCCTCGAATGGTTCATGTCGTTGGCCATGCCGGATCGCTCGATGACGGTCCTCGGCGACTCGACCGTGTCGCGGGCCGGTATGGACGACTACTTCACGACGGCCGAGGTCGGCTACCGATTCTTCGACGTGAAGGCTGTTGGCGACTACGCGGGGCTGCGCGAGGGCAAGCGGAGCTGGGCCGCATTGCTATACGGCGCGCCGCGGATCGTCCAGCATGAGCTGCCGTTCTCCAGCTCGTATCTTTCGAGCGGATGGGTTTCGCTCCGTAATGAATGGCAAGGCAACCGGGTATGGGCCGGACTGAACGCCCTGATTCCAGGCGGCGGACATCAGCACGCGGATCGCCTGACGCTTGTAACGTACGCCTGCGGCAAGCTCCTCGCCCTCGAGAAGGGCACGCCGTACAACGAGAGCGTGACGCGCAAACTCGGCACGCTCAGCCAAGCCCACAACACGGTTGTCGTGAATCGGGAATCGCAGAAGCAAGGCGAGGCGCTGAGCGAGGAGGAGACGCCTGGAATCCGGTTCTTCTTCGCGGGATCAGACGTGAAGTATGCCGAGGCACACGGAGATCGGCTGCATGTCGACGCCAAGGTCTATCGCCGTTCGGTAGCCCTAATGGAGGACATTCTGCTCGACTGTTTTCGCGTCGAGGGCGGCGGCACCCATGACTGGATCGTGAACCACGCGGGCCCAGCGCCGACGCTGGACATCGAGATGGCCGAGGCCCTCTTCGAGCCGGCCGAGTGGCTGTACAACGGCAGCGAACGCGTCCTCGGCGCCTCCACCGATGGCATGTGGCATGCCCAGTGGGTCGTCGATGAAGTAACCTCGCGCCTCACGATGCTGGCTGCGTCCGACACGCACGTCTACGCGCTCGAAACCTATCCCATTGACAACGCCGTCATCACGGAGAAAGACCCACCGTGCCAGACGCTGTGCGTCCGCCGCGAGAACGATGCGCCATTCGTGGCCGTGTGGGACGCGTGGCGTGAAGCCCCGAACCTCGAGTCCGTCGAGCCGGGCGACAGCGAGGGCGCCCTGTGCATCAAAACGCGTGCAGCCACGCACTACGTGCTCTTCGGCGCCGGCGAGGCGCATTTCCCGGATGGCCTCTCCCTGAGTTCGGACGCGGCGTTCTGCACATTGCGGAGAACGGGGACTGACACCGCCGAGTCTTCGAGGTCGGCTGTCTGTCCCCGCTTTCCGTCGGACGCGCTGACGTTCGTCGCCGGCACGCAGGTCGAGGTGACCGCCCCGGAAGGGACGGTGCGCATCTCGGCCGATGCCGCCGCAACCATCGAGGCAAGATGTCGCGACGAACAGGTGACGATTGAAACCGCGCCGGACATTCAGTACGACACCTACGGCGGCGTGGACCACGATCGCGAACGGCCAGAGATACACGTCACGATATCAGGCGACCTATGGCCGGCCAGCGGTCCTACGGCATTGTCAGCTCAAGGTCGGCGATGATCGGATAGTGGTCGGAGGGCGCCCGCTCGTTCGGGCCGTAGGTGGTCTTGTCGCGCATCCAGCGGTCAACCGTCACAACAGCCGGACCAGCGTAGAAGATGTGGTCGATAGGTTTCTCTGTCGCGAGGAAGGCGGCCTCGTCCAGGGGCGCCTCGGCTGGCGGTGCGAGCCGCCCGACGGCCACATCCCAGGTGTTCTCGAGACGCATGGCGGCGCCGTTGCCGCCCTGCAGGGTGGCGTAGCCGACGGAGTCTGGGCCGCAGTTGAAATCGCCCACGACAATCATCGGCACATGGCCCACCAGAGGCGCCAGCCATTCGGTGAGCACGTGAGCGCTCTTCTGTCGATTGGCCTTGTCGGCGTCGAAATGGGTGCTAATGAACAGGAACTGGAAGCCGGTGTTGCGCTCACGCATGTGCGCCCAGTTCACATAGCGCATCATCTTCGAGCCCAAGTCTCCACTCGGGAAGCTGCACGGCAGCTCGCTCAACCAGTAATGGCCCGATTCCACGACCTCGAATCGGTCTCTTCGGTAGATGATCGTGGCGTCGGCGTAGGTGAGCACGCCGGGCGCATAGGTCAGCACGCCGTACTCGGGCGCGTCGGCCAACACGTCGACCACGCTGTACACCGAAGACAATTCCTGCAAGCCGGCGATATCCGGCGCGTACTGCGCGAGCATCTCGCGCAGATGCGGAAGCCGCACCCACCACGAATCGTAGTCCGGGTTCACGCAGATCGAGCACAGGATATTATACGTCATCACGCGTATCGGCCCGCTCGCGCACGGCGTGTTGCCGCTGCAGTCTACTTCGGCAAAGATCGGTCGATCCTCGGGGGGCAAGCCCTGGCAACCGGCCGCGCGAAAACCACGGACCACGGACAACAGGAGCCCGGCTTGGCCCGGGAGGCATCCCGCCAATGCACAACACAGACAGACGGAACTAACCAATACCATGGCCACTCGCATCGTGCTTCTCCCATTTGGCACCCACCGCGCAAGACACGGATTATACCGGAGGGAGAGGGCTAAGGACAGCCGGACGGGGCCGAAACGTCGGAACCCCCCTTGCCTTCCCGAGAGTTTGCGTGCTAGACTGGTCAGGCGGTTCGCGGTTGTTCTCTGGTGCAACACGGACAAAGGCTTGGACCTCTCGGCGGGAAATGGCGTGTCGAGGCGGCGTTTCCGCCTGGCACTCAGGGAGGACGCCCGCTCCCGGCCAGCACCGACTCTTGTTCATAAGCGCTTCCGGCACCGGAGGTTGCAGGGCCTGGGTAGCCGTCACGGGTTTGGGCGTCGGCCGGTTGCCTCGGTCCGCTGGCCGAGCTGGGATGCGGCCGACAGTTGATGGAAACGTGTAGAAGGGACGGACGTTGGCATTCCCCAAGCAGTTGATGTTGGCCGTCCATCGCGCGGCTTCGTACTTCGTTTACGGCTCCACGGCCGAAGCGGCGTGGATCTACGAAAAAGTGCAGCGGCCGAAGACGCTCTTCACGGTAGCGCTGAATGTATTGTACTGGAAGCTTCGCCAGCCCCGGGTTCGCGGCATTGTGGCCCTGCTTCTCGAACCGGTCTTCGACTGCAACCTGCGCTGCACCTATTGTCCGTGGACACTGGTCAGGCCCCGCCTCGAGGGGATCCGGCCGCGCCTTATGAGCTGGGACACCTTCTGCGCGGCCGTGGATTCCGCCCCGGACTCGATTGAGACGGTGCAGTTGGCCGGTCTTGGCGAGCCGACGATGCATCCGCAAATCAGCGAGATGGTGGATCGGATCGCCGAACGGGGCAAGCGGACGATCCTCTTCAGCAATTGCACCCTCCTGAAAGACGATCTTCTCGAGCGCCTTGCGGAGACACGGCTATCTGTGCTTACCGTGTCCGCGGAGCCCGACGAGGACACGTGCCGGACGTTTCGGGGGGTCGATCTCAAGACGATCCGAGGCAATGTCGAGGCGTTTCGGGCGCGCAAGCAGCCCATGACGGAGGTGAAACTGCGGATTGTGGCGCATTCCGGCAACCTGGATCGCATTGCCATGCTCCGCGACGCATGGGGGGACATCTTCGACGACGTTAAGGTGTGTCCTGAGTTCCGGATCGAGGGCCACGGCCGGCAGTTTGTCTGCATGGAGCCCTGGCGCGGCAATATCAATGTGTGGACGGACGGCAAGGTGACGCCGTGCTGCCTGGATTGTTTCGAGGACTTCATCATCGGCGATATCAGCGAGCTGCCGTTGACCGATATCATTCGCGGGGATCGGTACCGCGATTTGTTGACTCGGTTCGTGAAGGGAGGCGTGCCGCCACGATGCGCTACGTGCTCGGACGTTGTGCTCGACGGGCTGCCAAGCCTCCTGCCCCGATCGTCCACCGGAGGCAAGCCTTCAGCATCCGCCGCCGGCCCCGAGGAGGGGCGCCCGCGTTGATGAAACACCGGCCGATGCCTCGCCGGCGCCGGAGAGGTCGGGAGCATGCCGCCAACCTGATGGTTCGTCGAGTTTGATGGTCATTTACATCCATCCACAGACCCACATGTCGTTCAAGGAAATCGTTCCGTTTGCGGTGCCTGCGCTGGTGAACCGGGTTCGGCAAAGGGTTCCGGCCGTGGGGCGGTTTCACAACGAATGGACGGAGAAGGAGATCCGGAACGCGCGGGTCGTCCTGATGGACGTTCATTGGTACCTGAGCATTCCGGGGGCGATCCGGCTGTCCCACGAATTGAAGCGGGCCAATCCGGATGTCAAGATCGTGGCTGGCGGTTTGAGCGCCACGCTGTTTGCGAAACCCTTGCTGAGGGATTCGGCCATCGATTTCATCATCCGGGGCGATGCGCTAGCGTCCACGGAAGCCCTCGTGCGTTCCGTGATCGAGGATGCGCCCGCCGACGCCGTGCCGAACGTGATCGCGCGGGAATTCGAGAATCCGGTCTCGTACGCGATGAGTGCGGAGGAATTCGGCGAGGCCGACTTCCGAGACGTGTCCTGGTTCCCATCGCTCCGCAAGGCCGTCGTTCGCATTCATCGGCAGAGCAAAGGCATGGCGTGGCCCATCCATCCGTGGCTGATCTTCTACCTCGGCTGTCCCTACGATTGCGCGGCCCGCTGTTACGGGCCGGTGCCGGCCTTGCAGCAGGAGGTTGTGCAAACGGCGGCCGTACAGCCGGAGCGTCCGGAGTTGCGCGATCAAGCCTGCTATGCCTCGACGCCGAACCACCGGCGGCTTTTCAGGCGTGGATTGCTGATCCGGCCGCCCGAACGCGTTCGAGAAGACCTGATCGCCTTCAAGGAGGACCCGGACATCCGGATCCTGCACCTTGTGAACGATTTCTCGATGTTGCCGCCTTCCTACGGCGAGCGCGTGCTCGACCAGGAGTACGGCTTGGACATCTCCTATCTCTTGATTCGGCTGCCTACCGAGGATGGGTTGGGCCGGCTCCTCGGCGCGTTCCGCGGCGGCGATCTTGTGTTTCTCCATCACTGGATGGATCCGGATCTTCGGGACGCGTTTGTTGATCGGGTGTTGCAGGCGAAAGCGACGCGCCGATTCCGCGTCTGGCTCACGTACTCGCGTGTGTTCTGCGAGCGGCTCCCCGGATATGCGGAAACGCTGAACGCCATCCGCCGGCGCGTGCGATGCCCCGCCTATGAAATGGACGAGTGGTGGGATTTCGCGCCGGATATCGGCGAGGATGGAACCGGCACCGAGGAGCAGTACCAAGCGTGCCTGCGGCGCGAGCGGATTTACGCGTGGCACAATCTCATGTTCGGCGTGGCCATGCGCTGCCAGTACTACTCGCCGCGCTTCACGCAGGCCGTGCTGGCCCTGCGCCGCGCACGGATAGGTGAGTGGCTCAGAAAGGTACGACTGTGAGAGACTCGGCGACGCCCGCGCGGAGAGGCGGCCATTGTGTACGCCGCGCCGTGTCGATACAATGGGTCGGCTGTGGTCGACAACGATGACGGAGGAGAATCTGTGGAGGACGTGGTTCGGAAGACGCAGTCGTTGTGCCCCGTGTGCGCCCGAGACGTCGAGGGGGCCGTGGTCGTTTCGGAAGGCAAGGCGTATCTGACGCGCCGGTGTCCGGAACATGGATCGTATCGGTTTCTCTTGTCCGAGCACGGGGAACTGTACGCCGATCTCGATCGGTTCTTCACCAAACTGAAGGCCTTCGCGCGGCCGGATCGCGTGACCAACGTGTGGATCCTGGTGACCAGCGAGTGCCAGCAGGATTGTCCGTATTGCAGCGCCGAGATACGGCGCGGATTGTATGGCGAGATGACGTGGCCGGAAGTTCTCGGAATCCTGGACAAGTACGGCGACGTGAAATACACGATCTCGGGCGGCGAGCCGACGCTGTATCCCCACGTGCTCGATTTCTTCCGCGAGGCGGCGCGCCGGGGCTACACCACGCAACTCGCGACGAACGGCGTACGCCTCGCCTCGAGGGAGTTCTGCCGCGAGCTGAAGGAAGCCGGCGTGCGCGAGGTGCGCATATCGCTCGAGTCCGTGCATCGCGAGGAGGCGGAAGCGCTCAACTTGGGCGAGTATTTCGAGCCCAAGCTCGAGGCCATCCGAAACATCGGTGAGGAGGGCATGGTGGCCACCCTCTCGCCGACCATATTCAAGGGCCTCAACGAGGAGCAATTGTTCCACATCCTCGAGTATGCGAAAGACAAGCCGTACATCCGTGAACTCACGGTGGCCGGATTCGCCTGGAACGGCACGGGCGTCGGCCTTCCGCCCGGCATGATGATCGCGCCCGACGAGATGATGGACGTTATCCATCGCCATTACTACCAGGGCGACCGCAAGGATCTGTTCACGTTTCAGAAGGCCATGTTCGCCATTCTTCACGTCCGAGGCTTCCGGTTGTGCCTGAACAGTCAGGTGATGATTTTTGCGCGCGACAAGGGCGGCGAACTCCGCCCCATCATCGACTTCGTCAACATGCGCCGGATGGACAAAGGGCTTGGCTGGTGGTCCCGCTTGGGCATTCGGAACCGGTGGTTGGGTGGCGCTTTGCTCCTGCCGGTCCTGGCCGCGGGCCTGAGTCTGCGAACCGTGCCACTCATCCCGACCTTGCTGCATCTGCTTTGGGCCAACTTGGCCCAGCTCGACGTGCATCGGTATCCTGCGCGCTTGGTAGCGCTCATCGTTAACACGAACTGCTCGACGCTGAACGCGGATGAAATGGTAGGGCCTCAGTGCATGAACGGTGTGGCGTACAAGATCGCGGGCCAGGTGGAGGATACGAATGCGTCGAAAGCCTTCCTCTCCAAGGAGATATCGAACCGGGCGTCCGGCGTCTGGGAGGAAACGAGATCGCCGGAGTCGCGGGATATGATGTCACCCTGAACACTCGGCCGCCCGCCCTGGCAAACGCCCTTCTCAGCGCAAACCGCCCTTGTCAAATCCGTCCGCGGCCTGTTCGAGTGATTCGACGTAGAGTGTATATCCGCAGGAACGAATCCGATCGATCTCTTGCTTGGCGATGCTGATTTCACGCTGCACGAGTAACGCGTCAACGAAGGGGCCGTAGACCTTCTCGAGAACGGGGCGGTGGGTGAAGGCCTCGCGGAAAACGTCGGAAGCCGCGTCGCCCCGGCCGTCGGCGGTCAGGATGAGGCCGAGCGCGAATTGGCCCAGGCCGAGGCGGGGATTGCGCTCGACGAGCTTCCGGGCCACACACTCAGCCATGTCGACGTTGCCGTCTCGAAGGATGTCCAAGGCCATGGTAACCCCGTAGAAATCGAGGAACGGCGGCCACGCCACAATGTTCCGCCGCAACGCCGCGATCCCGCGCGGCCGCGCCTCGGGCGTATCGCAGCGGCAGCGCAGTTCGTCGAGCAACGCCTCGTAATCGATAGGCAAGACATGGGGCACGGGCGAAGGGCTCGCCAACGGCGTGAGACTCTGATCGCGCTCGACGCGGTATAGGACGAGGTTGTAGTGGCCGAAGAACTCGTGCCCTTCGCCCTGCAATCCGCGCTCGGCCAATCCCCGGGCCAGATTCCCTCCGAAGTCGTAGTTGCGCCTCTGGAGGCGTCCCAAGGCATTGATCTCCAGGCGCTGGAGAGCCAACCAGACGCGCGGCCGAGGTGCTCGAGCATCGTCGGCGCCGTGTAGCGCGGCGGCGGCGTCTTCGAGGGCCGCTTGAAACGTGCCGACTCGGCGCACCTCGGGTCCGTAAGGGCCGAGGTAGTAATCGAGAAATCGGCCCGGCCCGGCGAACTCGACTTCGATCACGAGATCCTCCGGACCGCCGTGGGCCTGGATGTACTCGGCGGCACCGCACCAGTTGGTTCGTGTGACCTCGGGCAGGAAGATGGCCAGTTGATACGCGTAAAGACTTGACAAAACTACGGTTGCGATTCCAATGAGCGCCTGTTTCCGCAACCGAGAGAGGGCGTATCCGAGGGCACAGTACAATCCAACCGTGCGGTACAGCGTGTACATCGAGCCCATGAGCGATAGCTTGAGAGCCCACGCGCCAAGGCCGAGCACCGCGCTTGGCACGACGACAATAAGACACGTCAGCAAGGCGGCCTCAAACGTGGTGCGGTCCGCGGCCGAGTCCTTCTTTCGGGCGCGTTTCCACGCCGGCCACAGCAGTGCGGTGAGCAGGAACACCAGAAATCCTATGGCCGTCACGGCCAGCAGCGCAGCGTCGAAGGCAGGACGCATGCGGAGCAAACACGCTGTCTCGGGCGACTCGAACTCGACATCGTTGGTCTTCCACGGCGGCAACAGGTCGGGTTGGATGCTGACGACATCGCCAAAGAAAATCTCGTTCACGACGGCCGAGAATCTGGTGCTTCCATAGATGTCATTTTGCGGCGCCATTTCGAGCAGGGCCCACCCCCACGGCAACAGAAACGCGGTATGGATCAGGACCCACAGGAAACCGGTCTTGAAGCGTCGTCTGACGAAGCACAGCAGGAAGAGCCCCTGGACAATGAGGGCCAAGACGCCAAACAGGAAAGTCCAGAGCGTGAGTAGGTTCAGGGCGGCGTTGAGCACCCACCACACGCGGCCATCGTCTCGCCAGGCCCGCCAGAACGTGTAGAATGCGAGGGTGGCCACCAGTACCAAGAGCGCGTAGGGCCGAGGCTCCTGGGCGTGCCAGATGTTCTGCGGTGATAGGGCGAGGCCCATCGCGGCAATCAGGCCCACGCCCCGGTTGAATAGGCGGGCGCCGAACAGGTAGGCGCTCGGAATGGCCGCCGTGCCGATCAGGATGGGCAAGAGTCTCAGAACGGGCGGGCTCATGCCGGCCCAGTGCGCCCATCCGTATTGAAGGATGTAGTATGCGGGGGCCTGTGCTTGCTCGGGGCTCGTCGAGGCCAGCAAGTTCAGGTACATCGAGAGCGAGGGCGCGCCGACGTTCCAGACGTTGGCAAACTCGTCCAGCCAGAGCGATTGCGCCTCGATGCGATACAGACGCAACAGCGCGCCAACCGCGGTCAGCGCGAATACCGCTCCCGGCACCGCGTAGCGAGAGATCTTGTCGGACATGCCAGCCCCTATCCCGTAGGTTGCAGGTCGGGCAAGCGGCAATTATAGGGAACGGAGTCGGAACGGCGCAACGGCCGCGATGCTCTTTCTTGCCGCGATGTCCTTTGCGCGGGCCGATCGGCCGTGGTCTACGCGGGCAGTTCGCATCCGCGAAACCCGCGCGAACCAGGCAATTCTTATCAGGAAGCCGTGGACCCAGTCTTAGACGGGGGGAATCGGATCGTGCCACTGGTGCCCATGCATCCGATCCTGGATGAAGCCGCAAGGGCGGCTACGGCGTTGGCACCGGAACAGATCCTGGCGATCATGAAAGGCGCCCATAAAACGGACAGCCCGGTGATCATCCAGGGATGCCGGAGTGATAGCCGGGCCGGATTATGCTAGACTTGGCGGCGCCTGATGTCGAGAGCGTCCCTGCCGGCCGGAAACCGTTGCGCTATGTCATCAACCGCCACCCGACATTTCGATCTGTCGATCATCGTCCCCGCCTACAACGAGGAACGGCGAATCACCGCAACCATCGAGGGGCTCGATGCCTTCGTCCGGAGATCGGGTCTCGCGTGCGAGGTCCTGGTCGTGCTCGACGGCAGTACGGACAATACGGCAGCCGTGGTCCGGGATCTCATTGGGCGCGACACGGTGGCCGCGTTTCGCCTCATCGAGCAGCCGCACAACATGGGCAAGGGCGCCGCACTCAAACGCGGCATCGCCGAGGCCACGGGCGACGTCATCGGGTTCACGGACGCCGACCTACCCTATCTTCTGGACGGCGTGCCGGCCATCGTGGCCGAGCTTCAGGCGCCCGACGGGCCGGACCTCGCCATCGGCGCTCGGGACCTCCCCGAGTCGCAGGGCGTCTATTCGGTAGGCTGGGCGCGCCTGCTGAGCGGCAAGGTGTACGGCGTGCTGGTCCGGCTCGTGCTGAATCCCGGCATTCGCGACACGCAGTGCGGCTTCAAGTTCTTCCGCAAGCAGGCGGCAAAGAGCATCTTTTCCAAGGTCACTATCAACGGATTCGGATTCGACGCGGAGGTCATTCACATCGCCCGCGTGAACCACATGCGCGTCAAGCGGGTGCCGGTCATCCTGAGGAACTACGAAGGGTCAAGCGTTCGGCTCTTGCGCGACTCGACACGGATGTTCTTCGAGACGCTGCTGATTCGCTCACGCGACTTGCGCCATTACTACCATCTCGGTTGGGAACGGGATGCGATCACAGGGGCCTATCAGCATCGGGCGCTGCACGAGGGCCACCCGGTTCAACGGGCATGGCACGCCAACCGCATGAGGCTTCTCGCGGACATCATGGCCGAATCCGGCGCACAGGGGGTCGCGTTGGACGCTGGCTGCGGCTCGGGGATCGCCATCGCAGAGATGCTGAAGACCTTCCCGCGTGTCCTCGGCATGGATGTGAGCCGGAGTTCGATCGCGTTCGCCCAAACGCAGGTTCCGCCGGATCGCTGTGACGTGATCGCCGGTAGCGCGTGCTGTGTGCCGCTCGACGCGGCGTCGGTCGACTGGGTCGTGTTCTCGGAAGTCATCGAACACCTGACATCCACCGAGGCCCATCAGGCCCTCGCTGAGTTCGGCCGCATCCTGAGGCCGGGCGGGCGTCTCTTCATCACGACGCCGAACAAGCGAAGCCTTTGGCCCGCGGTCGAGTATCTCTTCGACGCGCTCCACCTCACTCCGCGCATGGGCGGCGACCAACACCTGTCGACCTTCACGCGCGCCACGCTCACCGCCATGCTCGAGCATCACGGTTTCGAAGTCGCGCGCATCGGCGCGTTCAACTTCCTGAGTCCGTGGCTGGCGGCGGTGTCGCCTTCCCTGGCCCGGCGGATCTTCGCGTTCGAGTTGCACCACCCCTCGCTACCGGGTAGTCTCTTGTACTGCGTGGCACGGAAGCTTCAGTGAACCGGAAACCTTCGGCTATGGACTCGCCCGAACCCATCGACATCGAAGCGCACTGGTCGGATGCCGTCGAGACCTACAAGAACCACCCGACGAGCCGTCACCGCCGGCGCTTTGTTGTCAACGCGCTCGATGGCGAGCCCTTCGGCCCGGACACCTTCGTGTTTGACTACGGCTGCGGCGCCGGCCTCGCCCTCGAAGACGTCAAACGGCGGTTCGGCCTGCGCGATGATCAGGTCGGCGGCTGCGATATCTCGACACAGGCCGTGGCGCGCGCCCGCGAGCGTATATCGAGCCCGCACTTCATCTGCGGCGGCTATCCGGAGGTGGATCGGCCGATTCACTACGTCATTTGCAGCGAGGTCATCGAGCATACCGCCGAGTACCGCGCCATACTCGTGTGGATCCGCGATCACCTCGTGCCGGGCGGCGTGCTCGTACTCACCACGCCCGGCGGCACGCTCGATCCGCCCGATCGCTACTACGGCCACGTGCAACATTTTCGCCTGCCCGGACTCGTGGCGCAACTCAACGAACTCGGATTCGACGTCGAGCGCGCGAGGTTGTGGGGATTCCCCTGCTTCACGCTGCAGCGCTGGATGACCAAGCGCCACTTCGACCGCGTCAAAGACGCCTTCATGGGCGGCCCGCTCTCCCTCAGCAAACGCGCCGTCTTCACCGCGTTCTACTACCTCTACTTCGTCCACGACCTCATACCCTACGGCTCGCAGATCTTCATCAAGGCGCGCCGACGCGCTTGAGAACCGCGAACATGAACGCCCGGGCGGGGCTGGACCTCATTGGCCCCAAAAGGCTTCACGCCGACCAGGTGTTCATAGTGTCCATTCCGTCCATAGTCTGGGCAAATCGCCCGGTTGACCTGGGTGGTGTGCAGCCCTAGAATGGCGCGCGTGAACAGTGCAGCAGATAGCCCAACAACAATGCGCCGCGACGTGATCTTGTGCCTTGGGGCGGCCGTGGTCCTCCGGATCGCGTTCTGGGCGATCTCGGGGCGCGTCATCGATTCGGCGGACGCCATTCACTACATCGCCGCGGCGGAGCGCCTGGCGGCCGGCGATTTCCTGGGCATCGATCCGAAAATCCCGATCTTGTATCCGTTGCTCGGCGGCTTGGTGAGCCTGTTCGTCAAGGACACCGAGTTCGCCTGCCGTCTCGTCTCGCTCGCGGCGTCGACGTTGCTCGTGGTGCCGGTATACGGACTGGCCTTCGACCTCCACGGACGCGGCACGGCGCGTATGGCGGCCCTGACGGCGATCATCTGGACGTGGCTCATCGACTATGGCTCGCGGATCTCGACGGAGGCCCTGGCCTGTACGCTGTGGTTCCTCGCGGTGTGGGCGCTGGCGCGCGCGTTGACCCGAGGCGGCGCAGCGGTGTGGCTGGCGCCCCTGGTGTTCATCGCGTTGCATCTCGCGCGGCCTGAAGGGTTGTTCCTGCTGCTCGCGGCGTTACCGGCGGCAGCGCTGTTGTGCGTGGGCAATGACGAGGCCGACGCGCGGCGGCTCGTGCCCTTCATCGCCATCGCCGGCGTGTTGCTGGCAGCGTATGCCGTGTACATGCGCATGCTCACCGGTCATTTCACGCTCAGCTACCGGACGGCCTACATCATCGGCGATGTCCAGACATCTAACGCGCAGCGCGACGTGGCCGGCACCGTGCTCCTTTTCGTGAAAACCACGACCGACACCGTGTTCGAAGTCCTGCCGATCATGATGGGGCCGGTGCTGCTCGTGTTCCTCGGCGTGGGCCTGTTTGCACCTTCCGCCGAGCCGCGCAAGACGCGCCTCGAGTGGTACGTCATCGTGTTCGCGGCGATCCAGTGGGCCATAAGCCTGAGCGTCCTCTCGCCTGCGCCTCGGTATCTCATGGCCACCATCTTGGCGCTCTCGTTGTGGTCCGCGCGCGGGGTCGTGTGGTTAACGGAGCGTATGCGGCAGGACACGCCCACGCGGCCGTGGCGCTGGCTGCCGGTAGCCTCCGTCGTGGGCGTCATGGCCATTGGCGCCGCATCGACCATCGTGCCCGAGCATCTCGGCCGATGCCCGCGCCAGCCGCGCGAGTACAAGACAGCCGGCCAGTGGATGAAGGAGCATCTTGAGCCAGGCCTGATCTTCACCCGCAAGCCGCAGGTCGGCTACTACGCCGGCATGCCGACCACCGGCCCCGCCGCAGAGGACTCGGTGGACGCGGCCCTCGCGCGTGCACGCCAAGCGGACGCGCGTTACTTCGTGGTGGACGAGCGCTACACAGCGACCATGGCCCCCGCGCTGGCCGTCTTGCTCGATCCGGCCAACGCACCCCCGGGCCTCGAGTGGCTCCGTACCATCACACCGGAGTATCCCGGCGCGCGCGTCGTCATCTACGCCATTTGCGAGGGGCCATGAGCCAGACGCTGACGCTCGTCGTCCACACGGGCGGCATCGGCGATTTCCTGCTGGCGTGTCCGGCGCTCGAGCGCCTCGCCAAGGAAGGCCCTGTCGAGTTGCTTGGGAAACCGGAACGCCTCGCGCTGGCCGTTGCCGGTGGAATCGCCGTAGCGGCGCACGACATCGAGAGTTCCGGATTCGAGTCCGTGTTCACCGAGCCCGCGCCGCGCCTACGCGCCTTCCTCGCGCGCTATGATCGCTGTATCGTCTGGATGCGCGATGGCGGTTCCATCGCCGAGGCCATCCATCGCTGCGGCGTCGCGGTTGTGCGCGCCTTCGCCGGCCTTCCGCCGGAAGGCTATGATCGCCACGCCAGCCGCTACTACGCCGAATGCCTCGGCTATACGGAGATCGATGCGCCATTCGGACTCGCCGTCGAGGCCAGCGGAACACATGACGTGATCATCCATCCCGGCAGCGGCAGTCGAGGTAAGAACTGGCCCCTCGAGCATTTCATCGCCGTAGCGGACGGATTGGCCGCCGAGAACCGTCGTGTGACATGGTGTCTTGGCCCGGCTGAAGGCCATCTACGTCTTCCCGCCAGCTTCGAGACAGTCCCCTCCCCCGCGCTTGTCGATGTCGCGCATGTCCTCGCCGGCACCCGGCTGTTCCTCGGCAACGACAGTGGGATTGCGCATCTTGCCGCAAGTGTCGGGTGCCCGACGGTGGCGGTGTTCGGGCCGAGCAATGCCGCGGTGTGGGCACCGAGAGGCCCGTATGTCGAGGTCGTGCAAGGGCGGCCGTGGCCGGCCATCGCGGATGTGCTCAACGCGGCGTGCAGGCTCTGGGATACTCGGCCTCGCTCGGCGACGTAATCCGTAGAGTGTCGAGGTCGCCGACTCGCACTTTGCGCGTATTGTCTTGTCGTGCCAGCGATTGGCATACTCCCCAACAGCAACACTCATGAACACGCTGGTTTGCTGAAAGGAATCCTCGGGATGGCCACTGAGCAACAGGTTATGGAAGCATTGCGAACCGTCATGGACCCGGACCTGGGCCGCGACATCGTGTCGCTTGGATTTGTGAAGGGACTAGCGATCCAGGGCGGCCATATCACGTTCACCCTCGAGTTGACTTCGCCGGCGTGTCCGATGCGGCAGCGGTTTCGCGATCAGTGCGAGGCGGCCGTTGGCGCCCTTGACGGCGTCGAGCTGGTCACCGTCAACCTGACGGCGCGCCAAGAGGCGCGGGACCAGGAGACGCCGGACTCACTGGCCAAGGTCGGTTCGATCATCGCGGTCTCATCCTGCAAAGGCGGCGTCGGGAAGTCGACGGTAGCGGCCCACCTGGCGCGAACGCTCCAGCGCGAAGGCCTACATGTCGGATTGCTCGACGCGGACCTCTACGGCCCATCGTTCCCGACGCTCTTCAACATCCACAAGCCGGACGTCTTCGTGCTGAATAATCTGATCGTGCCACTCGACGTGTTCGGCATGAAGGTCATGTCGATGGGATTCCTGCTGGGCGACGCGCCCGCCGTGATGCGAGGGCCGATGGTCTCGAACTACATCAAACAGATCCTGACGCAGACCGACTGGGGGACGTTGGACTATCTCCTCATCGATATGCCGCCCGGCACCGGCGACGCCCAGCTGACGATCACGCAGTCGGTGGCGCTCCAGGGCGCCGTGATCGTCACTACGCCGCATACACTTTCGCTGGTAGACGTGGCCAAGGGCATCCTCATGTTCGAGCGCGTGAGAGTGCCGGTGCTTGGGATTGTGGAAAACATGAGCTACTTCGAGTGCGACCAGTGCGGCAAACGCCATCATCTGTTCGGCACGAGCGCCGGAACGCTCAAGGATCGCTTCGGCCTGCCCACGCTGGCCGAACTCCCTATCATCGAGGGCATCTCAGATGTGACCACCGAAGACGCCGGCAAGGACCTTGCGCCGATCCAGGAACTCGCCAAGAACCTGAGGCGGGCCGTGTGCGAACAGCGGCTGGATCAGCCCAAGCGGCCTCAAGTGAGCTTTGACACGGAGGAGATCCGGATCGAGTGGCCGGACGGCGCCGTGACGCGTGTCGCGAACTTCAAGGCGCGCATATCCTGCCGGTGCGCCTCGTGCATCGATGAACACACCGGCGAGCTCGTCCTCGACATCGCCGAGGTTCCGCCGGACGTCCATCCGGAATCCGTTCAGCATCTCGGCAACTACGCCGTCTCGATCGCGTGGAGCGACGGGCACACCACCGGCATCTATCCATGGGAGTACCTCAAGTACTTGGCCGGCGAATAGCCCGCGATCAGTCCGTCACGGCGGCCGTGACAAGGCGTCCATCGTGGAGACCGTAGGCAACGCGTGGCTCGCCTCCGCTCGTCCGGTACACGCAGATGCGCTCGGGCCGCGCACCGAGCTGGCCGCGTCGGCGCACATGGCCAGTGGCGTCACGCAGTTCAATCGCGCCGTCATCACAGCCCAGTGCGATCACCGGCCTTTCGCCGCCGTACGACGTCCCGCAGGCAAGCACCGCCACCGGCGCATCCAAGCGCTCCGCCCAGATCTTCTCGCACCTGCCCGAGAGCATGACCAGCATCCGGCCCGCCGTGGCGATGACGATCTCGTGCGCGCCGTCGCCGTCGAAGTCCGCAACGTCGATATCGCGCATGGTTTTGACGGTGATGTCCGGCCCCGGGCCGAAACTCGCGTCGTACTTCGCCGTACCGTCCGCGGCCCACACGGTGACTCGGTTCCATCGGCCGTTGATCTCCGTCATTACCTCCTTGACACCGTCGCCGTCGAACTCCTCGAAGAAGATGTGGTGGCGATTCATGGCCGACCAGCCCGGCACATGGGTGTGGCCCGCCGGCACCGAGTCGAAGCCTCGGGGTGAGGGATCGAGAGTCCGGTTGTTGATGACGGCAAGGTTGTTCGTACCGTTGAACTCGCGGGCCGCAAGCAGGTTGAGCGATTCGCCGGGGCCTGGAATGATCTCCATCACGGAAACCTTTCCCCAGAATTGAGGCATGCGCTTCACGAGGTGGCCGTCGCCATCGAGGATCTCGAGCGTGCAGGCGCTGCCGACGAAGGCCTGACTCGCGCCATCGAGGAACACGCCGGTATGGAGGCCGTGAATGCCTTCATGGCCCGGCGCCGACTTGAACCAGTACGTCTTTGCCGCGCGGAACACCTCGGGATCCATTTCGGACACAAAGACCCACTTGCGCGCGCCGGTTTCGTCGAAGGCAATCACCTGTTCGTCGGCGCAACCGGCGAGCACGAGCCGGTACTCCGGCCACCAGCGGATCATGCGGATCGCGCCGTCCGTTTCCAGCACGCGCGCAACGCCACCATCCTCGCCAATGACATGGATCGCCTTATCGCCAGCCGCGCAGAGGTATACACCGTCGTCCGTGGGCATGAGTTCGAGGTCGACAACGGCGGCGCCGGTGGGTGTTTCCGTCACCGCGTCAAAGGACGGCGCCGCTTCGGTCGTACCGGACGCCGCCACGGCGCGGGCAGCGTTCGCGCGCGCCGCATCGAGCGCTTCCGCAAGCCACTGCCGATACGCCGACAGTAAGGTCGGCTCAGGACGAATGTTTTCGAGGACGTGTCGGCCCGGCTCGATATCGATGGCTTGCGCACCATCGTTGAGCGTCAGTTTCGTTGCCTCGGCCGCCGCCACCCAGAGCCGCCCTGTCGCCAAGTCCCAATCGACGTCTATGGGTCGATCGGCGGTCACCAGATGGCCGATCTGCGTGGCACGATGTCCGTAGATATGCGCACCGTCGCACACCATGATCTCGCCACAGATGTCTTCGTACTCGCCACACACCGCAAGGCCGGGCTCGGGAAGCGCGAAGGCCGCCGCCGTATGGGAGAGGGCGTAGCAGCCGCCCTCGGCCCCTCGAGGCTGCACAGCCAAAAGCGAGAAAAACCGACTCGTGACGCCTTCGCGGGCCGGGCCGACGCACGTCAACGACGCGGCGGACTCACCCACATCGCGCGTCACGGCCGCGCTCGTGTAGAGCACCGGCCGTGCCGGAAGACTCGCGCTTTCGGGCCGAATGCTCAGGCCGGCCAGTCCGACGTAACATCTCGGGCTCTCGGAGGCCATGTCGACGGCCTCGACACGCAACACGTGCCGGCCTACTGCCAATTGGCGCACGCCGAGCGGGACTTCGACCGCCAGCGCGTGGGCCGCGTAGTGATTGAAGCGACTCACGACCTCCTCGCCGTCGAGGAGAATCCGGACCACGCCGCGATCCACGTAGTTGAGCATGTGGACGAAAACCGGATCGCTTGTCTCGTGCTCGAGATCGAAAGGCATCTCGAGCCAGCCTCCGGGCGCGGCCGAACGACGCAGGACCGCGTCGTAGCCGTCCAGTGTGGTCATGGCGTCCGGATCGGTCGAGTCGCACACGCATGCCTGATCAGGTGCCACGAGGCGAATGCCCTCTTCGCCGGCCGTGCCTAGATCAGAGGCGCGCTCGATCTCGATGCCGGACGCGCACGCCTCGTGGGCGCGCCACACGCCGTCCCCGGTTTGCCAGAGGAACTCGATCTCGAGATGCTCGCTGTCCGCGCGCGGCGTCAACTCGTCCACGATCAGTGTATACCGGCCGATTCGCTGCGCCAGCGTCCGCCGCCAGCACACGTAGGCCGCGTTCGGCACCTCGCCCGTGGCCGTGATGGTCTCCCCGAGCACGTCCGAATGCTTGAGCGCGGCGTTCATGGCGATCTGCGGCTCGACCATGCCGTCGAGGCGCGTACGGACTTGGTTCAGATAGCCCTCGAGGATGCTTTCACCGCCGAGCCGCAAGTCGAGGATGGCGAAGGTGTGATAGGGATTGCGCGAAGCGCCATTGAATCCGTCGAGCAGGATGAAATCGCCATCGGCGCCGGTGGTCGTGCGGCAGCTCATGAAGAGGAAGGACTCCTCTAGCGTGAGGCCGCTGTTCCGCGCGCGCCACATAGGCTCAGGCAACGGATTGATCGACCACTTGCCGACGAGGTCCGTGGGCGCGACGGCCTGGATCGATTCGTCCGGCCAGAAGGATTGCCCGAGCCTGAACAGAGACAGGTCGACGCCGGTACGGTCGCGATAGGTCAACCAGCGTCCGTCGCCCGTGACGTAGGCCGCCTTGTGCAGGAAACCTATCGACGCGTAATTCAGCGCCCAGTCCGGCGCCTTGCCGGACACCAGTATCTCCTGTCCGCGCAGCAGTTCGGCCATAACGCCATTCTCGACGGGCACGCGATCGCCGGTGAGGACGAGATAGGTGAAGATGGGCGCAATGGCCGTGTTATACCAGAATAGGTTGTCGTTTTCGCCGGAAACCCAGGCGTGACTGTGTAGGGAATAGAACTGTTTCTCGCCGCTCTCGCGGCAGACTCGCCAGAGCGGATCCGGATAGTCCTTCTCGAAGTACCGGCCGAGGCAATATAGCGAGATGGCCGTCCACTGGCCATGCCGCGAGCTGACGCTGCCCGGCGTGGCCATGAGGGGCCCGCCGTACGCGCTGCGTATGCCGGGATGCTCGAGTTGGTGCATGAACGCCTGCGTCACGCGCAATCGCTCGCCGGCCGAGAACACCGGGCTCTCTTCGATGAGATCCCAGAACAGAATCATCATGTGGGCGTTGTAGTGATAGGGCCCACCGAGAGGATCGTCCTTGTTCTCGATGCGTTCGCCGTCGATGTCGGCGATCTCCTGCTTCGCCTGATCGTCGGGAAACGCCAGTCGGATGGCCTCGCGCGCCTGCGATTCATCGCCGGTCATGTAGTACATGGCCATCCGCTTGCTGATGCTGTTCCAGCCGAAATAGCCGACGGATCCATAGCCTTTGGAGGCCTCCCACGTCTCGAACCCGCGGAGATCCGTAGGCACGGCGATACCGTCGCCCAACTTGATGTCCATCAGACGGCCTACGGTGAGTTGACCCGTGCGTCCTTCCTTCCGTGCGATATCCGCGAGAATCGCCGCCGCGTCAGCAACGCCGGCATCATCACTGCCGCCGAGGAAGACGACGTTGTGTCCGTTGCCGAAAGGATTGTGGAGCGTCCGCACCACATGGCCGTTCGGTCCTGGATATCGCAGATCGAGCAGCGTGTAGTAGAGATCGTAGAGTTTCGAGATGAAGGCGTTCGTCGAGCGGTTGCCGAGGGCGATCCGGTTGCCGGCAACCGGCACGGCCGCCTCAGGCGCATCGTCGGTCACGATAGGCAAACGCACGCCCGTCGCAGCCTCGATGGCACCCGCCAACGCATGGGCCGGTACGTCGTACCGGCCTGACGCCGACACGATGATTAGCGCCGTCGCTTGGCCGGCGTTCACGAGTTCCGTGTCGATGCAGAGCGGCTTGAGCTCGGTGATGGGCAGCGGCACCGGGCTCGACAGTGTCAGTTCGCGCGGAAGGTCCTTGGCCGCCGCGAGGTTGACGTCGGTCACGCAGATGCGCGGCGTCGGATCGCGATGTGTGTAGAGGTAGAGCCGGATGTGCGTAGTACCCTCCGGAGCCTCGCCGCCGGCCATGACTTCGGTGAACTCCTCGGCGATCTCGGCGGAGAACGATGTCTGCACAAACTCGCCAGACGGCATAAAACGCATCTGAAGGTGAGCGCCACATGCCGTGGCATCGGCGGCGGCGCGCACGCTGACGCGTGCTACGTAGAGACCAGGCCCGGCTTCGACAAGCTGCGTCAGGCCGACCTCTGCACTCGGGCTGGCGTCGTCGATATGGGCCGCCGGCGTGCCGTCAAGGTTGACGACCGTGATGTGGCGCTGCGCATCCAAGCCGCCGTAGACCTCCCAGCCCACCGGAATGCCGCTGGCTTGCACGCCTTCGTCGAAGCGTGGGTTGCGGATCAGATTCACCTCATCGCCTGCGACTACGAGTGTCATCGCCAGAATCCCCCCGACGCCAATCGCGGACCTCGCCAGATTGCTCATCACGGGATCACCCTCCTTCCTGCGGGTGCACCAGGATCCGCCCCTCGACTCGTCCCTCCCTCTTGCGGCACGTCACACGGAGCATGCCCTCGTCCTTCCGCTCGACCAAGTCGATACCGAGATCGTCTCCTCGCACATCGGCCTCCGTCGAGCATAGCACGTGGACAGCGAAGGGCGCGTGCACCAGCCCATCTGGGATGCTTCGGCACGTCGAGAAGTCCGCGCGCACGACGTTCTTGCGGACGTCGAGGTGCGTGCACGTGTGGTGGACGAGTTGGGCGCGGAATGCCGTGGAATCACACGCCAGAAGGGTGTCGGGTCGACTATCGTACGGGCGGAGCAGGCGCGTCCAGGCGTCCACAATCTCCGTGTTCCGTTCAGGGTCGGGATGAAGGAGGTTAGGCCAATGCATGCCGCAGATCGGCCCGTGGATTTCACCCTTGGGCTCGACGCCGAAATCGAACCAGCGGAGTAGGTCCTGACCGCGATCCACTGTCATGACGCCGGCATCAAAACCGAGTGTGCCGTAGGCCGCCGCCTCGCGGTTCCGCATGCCATTAAAGGGCGTCGAGATGAACGTGACGCCGCGTTTGGCGAGAATGGCCGCCAAGCTCTCGTCGTAGCCGCTTGGGCCGAAGGCGTGAAGAAACGCCGCCGGCACAAATGACGTCGGGAAGGCACCAAGACCGCGTTGCTCCAGCACCTCGTGGAAGGCGTCGAGGTGAGCATTCACCTGATCGGGCGGACGCATGCGTCGCCCGCTATCGTGCCACTCGGCGCGCTCCATCCTGCCGGCCTGCCAATACTCATGGCCGACGCCGTGGAGCGCCAATTCGATGTGGGCACGGTTCATGTCGAGAATCGCCGCCGCTTCCTCGATCCACGGCCCGTCGCGATGGCGATTGTCCCAGGACTCACCCATCCACGTGGCCGTCGGCACGCGACGCAGCCGATTCTCGCGATCCCACTCGCACAGAATCATGGCCGCTTGGGGCCGTATGCCGAGTCGCTTTCCGAGCAGGGCGATAGCGTCATAGTCGGCCGGCACGTGATCGCGCGAGATCCCGGTGCGAAACGGCTCGTTGCGGGCATGTCCGTCCTCACCCGACCGCCAGCCCACATCGTCAACCACAACCTGTATCGGCATGGGAATGACGGCGCGAATGGTGTCCACGGCCACAGGAGATTCCTTTGGAGAAGGGGATACCGCCCCTATCTCGGCAGAAACGGAAACAACTCCCGGATTTCCTCTTCCGACGGGCGGCGTCCGTATTCGCAGATCTCGAAGGCCTCGGCGTATCGAATCTCGGAGGCCGCGGCGCCGTACCAACGCTCGAGGCCGGCCCGGCAGGCGTCCGTCGCGCCGAGGAATCGCGGCGCCCACGCCTGTTCGAGCCAACACCGGCGGCCGGCCTCGTCTTCGGGCACCGTGTCGAGCGTGCCCGCAAGCCAGGGCAACCACTCGTAGGCCTGAGAGGTCATCGCATCGAACATGGCGTACTTGACATCCATAACATCGGTCACATCCACGGCAATGTCCGGACTGAACGGCACCGGTTTCTGGAAGGGATCGAACACGTAGAGAAAAATCGGGTTCTCGCGCAGGGCGGGCACGTCGGGGCAAAACTGCGGAACGGTCACCATGAAGGCAGCGTCCTGAACCACGATCCCGGTGTACCGGTGATCCGGATGGTAGTCGAAGGGCCGATGTGTCAAGACGAGATCCGCCTCGTATCGGCGGATGAGGCGGACGACTTCGCGCCGCAGTTCGAGCGAGGGATCGAGCTCCCCGTCATGATGGTCGAGCACGACATCCTCGACGCCGCCAATCCGGGCCGAACGTAGGGCCTCGGCCCGTCGCCGTTGCGCCAACACTCCGCCCCCCATGGCATGGTGACCGATATCGCCGTTCGTCAACGAGACAAACACGACGCGGTGGCCGAGCTGCGCCCACTTGACGGCACTGCCCCCCGCATGAAACTCCGCATCGTCAGGATGTGCACCGATGCACACCACGTTCATGGTTGCGCCTCCGCGGCGTCGCCGCTCAAACCGTCCTCCGCAACGAAATTGATGCGTGCCGGATTGCTCAGCACCACCCCCATGCGATCGGGCGTGACCGTCACGGTCTCCGGATCGATGCTCAGGGGATCTGTGTCCTCGGGCAGCAACAGGGCATCAGCCTGGGCGCGAATCAACACGGTTTCGGGCACCTCGCCGAGTTTCGTCCGCAGCTCCAGACTGCGCTCGTAGACCTCGCGCTGGGCACCCGCGCCAATGATCGTGGTGTACTCGTCAATGACCTTCTCGTCGGCAAACACCTTGGTCCGCAACACCACCGGTGTCCGGCCGAAATCCTCTTGACTCGTGTACTTGAGCATGAGCCACAGCTCGTCCGGATGGGGCGGCTTGACGGTGATCGTGCACATGTCAAGGAGATACCGAGCGTTGACCAGTTCTTCAGAGGCGACATTGGGCCCCGCCGAGCGTGGATCCAGGATCACCTTTAGATTAACGGAAAACTCGACGCGGCTGATGTCCGCGGGTATCTCCACGGTCTTGGTTTCAAGAACGGAACGCAAGCCCGTCGTCGACGAAAGATCTCTCTTTTGGTCGTCCATCGGTTTGCAGGCACTCAACAGCAACACCAACATCCCCATTGCCATCGCAAGAGATTTCATAGACACTCCTTCTCCGCAAGGATCCGTCTTCTTCTGCCCGTGGCGATATGATAGCAGGCGGGCTCGATCTCGATCACCTCGAGCGGGCATCAGCGCCGTTGGCGCGACGCCTTATCCTGCGCCGCGCGCTGTCCTTCGATAAGCGCCCTCCGAAAGACTTCATCCCCCAGGGTCTGACGAAAGACCTCGCGGCGCCCCAGGGCGTATTGGAGACGGATATAACGGATGTCGAGCAGCACGGTGAAACCGGCCACCGCCAGAAGCAGAAAGACCCCACCCCAATACGCTATCGCCAGCCACAGGGAGACCCGATGGAAGTCGGCCTGTACCCCCATCCACGCCATCCCCGCAGCGCCTGCGATGGCCAGGACGCCAACGAGACGCCACGTGGATTGTCTCAGCAACGGCCCTTTCAACGATCAGGTACCCAGACCCTCTCTTCATAGGTCTCGCCCGAGGGCGACTTCACAATCCGCGTCTCGTAGTGCCCGCTCTCGACCTTCTCCGATGCCGCAGGCGCCGGGGCAGGAGCCGGAGCCGCGGTCGCGGCCGCCTTCTCGGCATTCCGTTTGCGTTTCTCATCGACCTGGTCGCCCACCAGAGCACCCGTGAGCGCGCCCGCGCCCGCGCCGATCAACGCGCCTGTTCCAGCATTGCCCGACTGATTGCCGATGATGGCCCCGGCACCCGCGCCCAATACGCCACCGACAACCGCCCCGTCCTGCGTCGGCGTCGTCTCACAACCAACTATCGATACCGCCAGCAGGAGGGCCGTCGCGGCCAATCCAACCCAATATACTCTCGTCATCTGTTCCATCCTTTCATGCGCGGCGCCTGTTCTCCGAACCACTAGGCGCATTATACCACCGAGCGTCCCTGACGCGCCCCGTCTACTTGAATAACCAGACGAATCCAAACCTGGACTATTCAGACCGAACCCTTCCGAACGCATCAGCCTACCGCATGGATGCTCGCCGCGTTACACCGCGAGAACGAAACGGAAAGAAAAGGGTTGACAAACGAGGGCGGACGGACGATAATACTTTACGGAAATACGGCGCAACGGACCTGCGGATCCGCGACGCCCCAAGCGAGGTAACCATGCCTGCGTTCCAGTACAGGGCGACCGACCCCTCCGGGAAACCCGTCGAGGGCGCCTGCGAAGCCGAATCCGTTCAGGGATGCATCGAGCAATTGAGGTCTCAAGGCCTTCGTGTCAACGCCGTCACGCGGGCCGACACCGAGCGGCACGGCCTTCTCGCCAAGCGATCACTTTCGTGGAACGACCTCGAGGTCTTCAATCGCCAACTCGCAGACATCGTGCGGAGCGGCCTTCCGATCTCGGAGTCGCTGAGGGCGTTGGCGGAGGATATGCGGAAGTCGCGTCTACGCCGGGCGGTTGACGACCTTCGTGCGGAAGTCGAGAAAGGCACATCGTTCAGTGAGGCCCTCGAGCGTTCGCGCGAGGGGTTCCCGCGCATGTACACGCGCGTGGTGCGCGCGGGCGAACAGGCGGGCAACCTCGTCGGCGTCCTAAACCACTTGTGCGACTACTCGGCGCGGATGGTCGAACTCAAGCATCTGGCCCATGAGGCCCTGGCGTATCCGGCCTTGGTCCTCGTGGTGGCCACGGGTGTCATGGGATTCTTCTTGGCTAATGTCGAGCCGGTCTTCGTGTCTTTCGCCCAAGATTTCGGAGCCCAGATGCCACCGCCAACTCGGCTGTTTGTCGCGCTGGGCAAAGGGCTAAGCCTGCACTGGCCGGTCGTGGCCGTATGCACAGTGGCTGGAATCCTTGCGCTCATAATGGCCCTTCGTTCACTCCGGCGGACACACGCCGGCGCATACGCCCTGGACTGGCTGAAGCTACACGTGCCGGTCGTCGGAACACGCAACCGTGTGGCCGCCGTCGGTCGGTTCAGCCATGCGCTGGGCCTCATGCTGCGCAACGAGGTGCCCATCCTCGACAGCCTCGAACTGGCCGGCGCGGCCGCGGACAACGAAGTGCTCCGCGCGAAGGTACTCCGCGCCGGAGACTTGGTGGAGAACGGCACGCCCGTTCCCGAGGCGTTGGGCACCATGGGATTCTTCGGCAGCGAGTTCTGTTGGGCACTGCAAGCCGCTGACAATTCCGGTACGCTGGATGTTGGCTTGTTACAAGTGGCGGAGAATCACGAGCGCGACGTCGCGCACTATGATCGCGTGGTGGCGAGCATGGCACCGCCGGTGATCCTTCTGGTGCTTGGCGTGGTCGTGGCGGTGGTCATTGTGGCTATGTTCTCGCCCATCTACACTATGGGCGATGCGGTATCGCGATGAGCGCACTCCGGGGCGCAGGATCAAGAGCATGAACTGGCGGAAGCTGATGGCGACGGACCTCGCGGCGTTTCTGCTACGCAGAGAGCAGCCGCACGGCGGCGAGTTCTGGCCGACCTTCACGAGGAAGAAGAGTCGTGAACTCGCCACGCCCAAGTTGCCGGGCTCAGGTCTACTGTGGTTCGGCGTCGCCATGCGGCCCAAGCGGCGGTATCGGGAAGTGCTCACGCTCACACGCCAGCTTGGCGCACTGGTGCACGCGAATGTAGACCTCGTGGTCGGACTTGAAGCGCTGTCCGCCGAAGCCCCAACACACCGCCTCCGCACCGCCGGCCGAGACATTGCCAAACGTCTCGCTGCCGGCGAATCGCTGGCGGACGCCATCGAGGCTCAACGGCGGTTCTTCCCGAAGATCTGCTGCGACGTCATCCGCGCAGGCGAGAATACAGGCGCACTCGAAGCCTCCTTCGATGACGTCGAGGGGCTCATGACGGACATTCTTACCATACCGAGGGCCTTGCAGGGATGGCTTGCCTATCTCGTTGCCACCGGTATCATTCAGATAGCGATTGCCGTGTTTCTGCTGGTCAGAGTCATTCCGGTGCTCGTCGAGATCTGCCGGGAGTTCGGCGTGCCGCCTTCTCCTAAGTTCAGCCTTCTGATCAACGCCTCAGATGTGCTTGCACACTACTGGGCAGCCTTTCTAATCGGCGCCGTAGTCGTAATCGCGGCCATCGTGGCGCTCACGCGTATCCTGAAACACTCGCCGTTCGCGTCTAAGGCATTAGGGCGCACGGTAGTACGCATTCCAGTGATCCGGACACTCCTGGTCAAGCGCGACCTCGCCCTCGCGGCGCTCATCATCGAAAAATCCGCCGAGGCAGGAATTCCGATGACCGATACGCTGAGGAGCGCGGCGCGCATTGACGTGAATCCGTTGTACGCTCGGCTTCTCGAGCGCCTCGCCGAGCGGGTCGAAGGAGGCATGTCGCTTGCGAACGCCCTCGAGAGAGAGCCGCGCCATCTCGTTCCTCGATCATTCTGTATCGCGGCCGCGATGGGCGAGCAATCCGGTTTGCTGCCACAGGCTCTCGGACGCATCGGGCAACACTATCGACGCGAGGCACTGAAGGTCCAACACGTCTTGCTGGCCGTGACCCAACCCGTGGGCATCGTCTTCCCCATTGCGTTCGTATTCATCTTGACCACTGGATGGTTTGAGACCTATACGATTCTTATCGAAGCCCTGTTGGCCCAGATATAGAGGAGCTGACGTTTCGTGATTCCGAAGCTACGTGTGCTGAGACGGGAGACGCCGGGCGTCGAAGCGACCACGCCGGTCAAGCAGGCGATTCCGGCTGTCGAGGCACTCTTGCTCGAGCAGCTTGCCTCGGGCGAACGCGGTATCATTCGCGCCGTGGACGTCGCGCTCCAACAGGCCGCCTTCCACCGCGCGAGCGATATTCATTTCGAGCCGCAGGATGACGGATTCGCCGTCCGCTACCGAATCGACGGACTGCTCCATCCCGTGGCGCGGCTACCGCGCACCTGCCAGGACCAGGTGCTCACACGCCTGAAAGTCCTGGCCAAACTCATCGTCTACAAACGCGACATTCCGCAAGAAGGCCGGATCGACGCCGGTGCGGTGCCGGAGGCCGGCGCCATGCGCGTGTCGACGTTCCCGACGGTAGGCGGCGAGAAGGCCGTCGTCCGGCTGCTCGACACGCAGCGCGAACACTTGCGCCTCAATGAGCTCGGTTTTCCTGAGGACGTCGCGGCTGCACTTCGCGAGTTCATCGGCCGGCCCCACGGCACCTTGCTGCTCACCGGCCCGAGTTCAAGCGGCAAGACAACGACCATCTATGCGTTGCTGCGCGAGATCGCGGCTGAACGCGCCGACTCGGCGCACATTTGCACCGTCGAGGATCCCGTCGAGTACCGCCTCGGCAACGTCGCCCAAACGCAGGTGAATCCGGCCGCCGGGCTCACGTTTCACGCGGCTGTCCGCTCGCTCATGCGCCAGGATCCCGACGTCATCATGGTGGGTGAAGTTCGCGACGCAGAGACGGCCCATGCCGTGATCCAGGCGGGCCTCACCGGACACCTCGTCATCAGCACCGTGCACAGCGGCACGGCCGCCGGCGTGTTCGCTCGCCTGCTCGAGATGGGCATCGAGCCTTTCCTGATCGCGTCATCCGTGACCAACGTGCTGGCCCAACGGCTCGTGCGCCGCGTTTGCCCTGAGTGCGCCGTCGACGACGCGCCGGACGTCAACACCCTTCGCGCGTTCGGCCTCGCGCCGGGCGACGGCGCATTCCGGCGCGGCGCTGGCTGTGAGGCGTGCCAAGGCGTCGGCTATCGCGGCCGCATGCCCATCACCGAGTTGCTGCGCGTCGACGAGTCCATTGCCGAGTGTATTCTCGAACGGCCGCGCACCGCCGCACTCGCCGAGGCAGCACGCAAGAACGGCATGCGCTCCCTGGCCGCCGATGGCGCGGCACGTGTCCGGCAAGGTATGACCACCCTGGATGAACTCAGCCGCGTATTGCCGACGGAATCCGAGGGCCGCGATCATGCGTAGGATAACGTCGCATACGAGCGAACACCTCGGCGTGTCCGTAATCGAGATGGTCGTCGCCCTGTTCCTGCTGACTTCCGGTATGCTCAGCGCCATCCAGGTGTACCACGTGGGCGTCGGCAAAACCAAGGCCACCGCCGAGACAGCTACGGCCCTTGCGGCCGTTGTCAACGAACTCGAAACGTTGCGGGCGCAGCCTTTCGAGTCGCTGCACGAAGCCGATGCCGCCCCCTTCATCAGTGAGGCGCCAGAGCTCGGCAATCTCCCCGATGCCCATGCCTCCGTGACGATTCGTGCATACGGAGATCCTCGGTTGGCGCTCAAGGAAGTCACGGCCCGCGTGCGGTGGTGCGGCGAACACGGCCGCCTCATTGAGAAGCGCATGACCACGCTCATGGGCCGTCAAGGAGAGGAGGCGCCAAAATGATCGTACGGCGCCGCAATCACGGATACTCACTCATCGAGATGCTGGGATTCACGGCGATGCTCGCCGTGTTGCTCAATCTGGGCGTTGGCGCGTTCCTTTCGACCTCGCGCGCGGTGGCCGTGGGCCAGGTAGCCACGGACAACCTCGACGCGATCAACGCGATCCGCCGCGATTTCGTCAACGACGTGCGCATCGCGCGCGGTATCCTGCCTCGCGTCGGCGACTACACCACCGGCCAGGACACGCTCGTGATCGAGGTGCCGCCGCGAGAGGGCGAACGCCGGCGCGCCGTGTTGTGGAGGCGTCTGGCCGGCGAGTCGTTCGTAGCCCGGCGCGTTCTCGTGGACGCCGGTGACGGCGAACTCGTCGAGGAGCACCTCATGCTGTACAGCCGGCCCTTTGATACGGTCCGCTTCACGTTGACGCCGGGCGATACGCCCGACGGTGCGCGACTCATCACGCTCACACTCGTAGCCCCCGAGCCCAAACGAGGAGATCGGCCCGCCGCCGAGCACCGGATCTGTGCGGCGCTGCGTGTTTGCGGAACGGAGGCGGCGCCATGAAGCATGCGTCCAGAAGAAACGACGAAGGCGTGGCACTGTTGCTGGCGGTGGGCTACGTGTTCCTGGTAGGTCTTCTGGTCGCCGGATTCATCGGCGCCGTGCACGGCTCGATCAAGGGCGTCACCAGCGCCGAGATCGAGCAGCAGTGCATGGCCCTCGCCGAGGCAGGCATCGAGAAGGCCGTGGCCGAGGTGCTGGTCAACGGCGCGGCCTACGGTGGCGAAGAAGACACGCCGCTCGGAAAAGGCGCGTTCTCGGCGAAGGTCACGCCCACCGGCGAGAACGGCGTGTACCGAATCGCGTCCGTCGGGAAGCTGCTTTCGCTGAACGGACCTATAGCGGAGCGACGGATCGAGGCTGCACTCGAGGTATCCGATGGAATCGTCCGCAGCTTTCACTGGATTAGGGTGACGAAGCCATGACCCATCGCAAGGCTTTCACACTTATCGAGCTGCTGATCGTGATCGCCATCATCGGCATTTTGGCGGCCATCCTGCTGCCGGCGCTGGCGCGTGCGAGAGAGACGGCGCGCCGCGCATCCTGCCTCGCGAACCTGTCGCAACTCGGTTTCGCGTTCCGCTTGTACGCGGACGAAAACGACGGCCGATTGCCCTGGAGCGGCGGCGGCGGAAACGCCGAGTGCCTCCGCGCGCTCTACCCGGACTATGCGGCAGAGTCCCGGTCGTTCTGCTGCCCTTCCGATTCCAACGCTTGGAAATCCGAGCGTCAGGGCAAGAACGAGCCCCCTGTGACACCCGACGAATGGAGTGTCGAGCTCGATACCAGCCGCAGCTTTCGGACAAGCTACGACTACTTCGGCGCGTACACGGATGCGCCCGTCGTGGTGCCGCCGCCCGACCAGCCGATTCCGCGAGTCCCGATCATGTGGGACATGTTCTCCGGCAAGTGGTCCGAGGCTCTGGCCGTGAACGCCAGGAGCATCAATCATGTGCCGGGCGGCGGCAATGTCGTTTGGCTGGACGGCTCTGCGAGTTTCATGGTCACGTCGGATTGGTCGCAAGCAAACCTGCCTTTCGAGCCGGAGGGCGTCGCGCACTGCGACACGGCTGAAGGCCATGCGACCAGGTTGGAGCAGTTCGAATGATCCGACCGATCGGTCGGATCCGTCGGATCGGACCGATCGCGCCCTTCCCTCAGGCCGTGTGCTTGGTCCGCGCGATCACGAGTTCCTGAAGCTCCCCTCGGTAAGCAACTTGATGAACATCTGCGGATAGCCCGCCACACGCACGGCGAGATTGCCGTAGTGCTCCGGATCGGCCTGGGCCTGTCGTAGGCGCTCGACGGTGGTCACGTTGAGCTGGAGCTGGCCGACGCCAACGCCTATCGCCGTTCGCAGCAAGTGCGCCAAACGCGCGGCGCCGGCATCGCCCTCCACCAGCTTCGGATCCAGATCGACAATGGCGGCCGAGGCCCCGGCGGCCCGGCCGTGCGGCATCTTCGACAAGGATCGCAGCATGGCCGTGACCCCGCGCTGATCGCGGCCTTGATGGGCCGAGAGCGAGTAGGCCAGCGGATCGCCGCCTCGGCGTCCGTCCGGCGTCGCGCCCGTGAGGTGGCCGAAGTGTAGGTTCCAGAGGAACGAGAACAGGTGCACGAAGTAGCGGCCGCCGAGCGGACTCCGAGCCTCATCCATGAGGTTGATGAAGTGTCCCGCCACCTGCGCCGCAATGGCGTCGACCTCATCGTCATCGTTGCCGTATTTCGGCGCGCCGTTCAGCAGACGCTGTCGTAACGATTCGTAGCCATCGTAGTCAGCGCGCAACGCGTCGAGCACGTCGGACGCGTCGAGGCTTCCTTCCTCGAAGACGAGCTTCTTGAGCGCGCAGAGGCTGTCGGCGGCGTTACCATTGCCGATGAAACAGATCGAGTGGTAGTTGTAGACGGGCCCGCCGTCGGTGATATCGCGTCCTCGCTCGATGCAATCATCAGTGAGGACTGACCAACACGGCAGCGGGCCGTGCTCGCGCTGGGCCAACTCGCCGCGATTGCATCCGTAGACCATGCGCTTGGTGAAGTAGACGACTTGCCGGCGATACGCCTCGAGAAGGGCCTCGTAGGTGCCGAAGTCCGTCAGCAGGCCGGTATGCGGCCCAAGTTGCTCGCCGGTGCGCGGATCGACGCCATCAAAGAGGGCGAGCTCGATGCATTTCGCGGCGTTGAACCAGCCGGACACGGCGTGCGGATTGGCGCGGCCCGGCACGGTGAGTTCGATACATCCGATGGGTGCGTAGTTGCGCGCGTCTTCGAGGGCGATGCCGTGCGCCTCGAGCGCGGGCACGAAACATTCATCGTTGAACACGAACGGAATGCCGCCGCCACGCGCCATCAGGGCCGCCGCACGGTTGACGAGCGCGTCCGGACTCCCGCGATGCAGACGCACCGAGACATCGCGGACGAACTCGACGCGGCCCGTCGCGTCCAGGATGACCAGGCTCATCTCGTTGCAGGCATCGTTTCCTTCGCGATCCACGCCGCCGAGCGTGATGGCCTGGACATCGTAATCGAGGTAGAGCTTGCACGCGAGTTCTTCCATCAGCGTGACGGCCTCGTCACGTGTGATGCGGCCCGCCTCGAGGTCAGACTGATAATAGGGATTGAGGAGCTGGTCAAGTCGGCCGATCGAGTTCGCGTTGATGCTGTCCTCGCCGCACGTGAGAATGTGCGCCAGCCACAACGATTGCACCGCTTCGCGTAGCGTCCGCGCACGCTGCGCCGGCACGCGGCGACAAGACCGCGCAATACCCTCAAGCCGCGCCTTCTCGGCTACATCGTTCGCATCATCCGCCATGACTTCGGCGAGATCCGCGTAGCGGCTGCCGAGCAAACAGCCGGCCTCGCAAACCCAGATGCCCGCCTTCCAGAAGGCTTCCTTCTCCGCAAAGGCCGGATCGCCCATGTCCGCCTCGGCCACGCGCCGCTGAATCTCCTGGCGAACCCCGTCGAAACCGATGGCCAGCACCTTCGCGTAGTCGCGCACGGAATGATTCTCGACCCAGCCGCCCGCCGTATACACGGCATTGGCGCGCGGTATCTCGTCGAACGGTTCGCCTGCGGTGGCGCCGGTCCGCGCATCGCGCCAGCGCGCGAAACAGTCCAGCACGCCGTGAATATCGTGATCGTCAAGGCCGAACTCGTGCATGCGCGCTAGCTGCGTGCGGCATTGGTCGCAGGCCAGGCCGAATTGGTGGCCGCACAGGTGCTCGCCGGCGAGCGTCCAGTCCGGGCGGATCTCGATGGGCGACAGGGCCACAAGTTCGAGGAGGAGCCGGGCGCGCGTCTGGCCGACGGTCTGGCCTGGCCGCCATGCACGCCAGAGCGCCACGTCGCGCGCAAAAGGGTTCGCTCGAGGCACAAAGGAGCCTTTGCGCTCCATCACGTCGTCGCGCAGCCGCTGCAGCAGCGATGCGGACAAGCCCTTGGACTCCACGATTCGGCTCCTCGATCTACTTAATGGCACCCGCGGTCAGGCCTTTCACGAAGCGGCGCTGCATGAGCAGATAGAACACGGTCACCGGCATCGAAAGGACAACCACGCCCGCGAAGATATGGTTCCAGTTCTTGACGTATTTGTCGGATAGGAACCGCCAGAGTTGAACGAACACGAGCTGGCTGCGCGGCCCCATGATAATGAAAGCCTGCATGAAATCGTTCCAGATCCAGAGGCCCCAGAAGATCGTGACGGTTATCGTGCACGGCATCAGCAGCGGAAACACGATTCGCCAGAAGGTAGACACGGCGCCGCAGCCGTCGATGGCCGCGGATTCCTCGAGTTCCTTCGGAATACCGGAGAGGAAGCCGCTGTAGATGAAGATGCAGAGCGGCAGACCCCACGAGACGTAATGGATGAGCAGGGCGCCGTAAGTAAACTGGATGCCGAGCATGCGGAATTGCTGAAGCAGCGGCACCATGATGATCTGAAACGGAATGGTCAGGCCGGCCAGGAAGAATAGGCGCAGCAAACGGCCTGTGGCCATCGGTCGACGCGTGAGCGAATAGGCGGCCATGGGCGCGGTGATGATGAGACTGGCGATGACGGCGACGCACATGAGCAGGCTATTGAACATCGGCCGCGCGAGTTTGACACCGGTGAAGAGATACACGTAGTTGTCGAAGGTGGGCGCCTGCGGCAAGGCCAGCGGCGCCTGGATGATTTCGGCGCGCGTCTTGAACGAGTTGAGTACCGCGAGAAAACAGGGCGAAATGAACAGGATTCCGGCGAGAAGCAACAGGATCTCGAGCACCGGCACGCGGCAGCGTTTCTTGGACGCGGCGTTCATAGGCTCACCTGCCTGCGCCGGAGCAGCGCCACTTGGATCCCCGCGATGACGACCAGTGCCGCGAAGGTGATGAAGGACACGGCGGCGGCGTAGCCTTGCCGGTTGTTCAGCACGCCGAGGTGGTAGATGTAGTAGCCGATGGTGAAGGTGCGGTAGCCGGGGCCGCCTTGCGTGGTCACCACGATCTGCGGGAACAGGTTGATGCCGGTGATGAGGGCGAGCACGGAGTTGGTGGTGAGCGTCGGCAACAGCATCGGGAACTGGATGTGCCGAAACACGGACACGGCGCCGGCGCCATCGATCCGCGCGGCCTCATACAGGTCGGTTGGAATGGTCTGCAGACTCGCGAGGTAGAGCGTGGTGAAGAATCCGAGGCCGCTCCAGGCCACGAGCGCGAAGATGAAGTACGGCACGAGATGCGGATCGCCCATCCAATCCTGGGCGAGCGCATCGAGTCCGACGGCGCGAAACAGCGTATTGATCGCGCCTTCGCGATAGTTGGCGAGGTACTGGAACAGCAGCGCGCTGACCAGGATGCTCAGGATGTACGGATAGAAGAAGAGGCCTCGGATGAGGCCCTTCATGACGCTCAGTTTGTCGAGGGCAATCGCCAGCAGCATCGAGGCAAAGGTGAAGAACAGGCCGATCAGCACCGTTTCGAAGAGCGTGAACCGAATCGCATCGAAAAACCGCGCGTCGGCGACGAGTTCACGGAAATTGTCCAAGCCGACGAAATGCGGCCGCTTACTCCAGCCCGTCCAGTCGGTAAAGCTGTAGCCGAAACCGAGGGCCGCCGGCAACACGATGAATCCGGCGTACAGAACAACGGCCGGCCCGCAGAGCACGAGCGACGCAACGGCGCTCCGCTGATGGCTCCATCCGCGTCGCGAGCGTGCTCCTGTACGACCGTGTGAAGGCATCGCGCGCTCAGGTTCCTTTCCGGCCGCTATCCCATTCCTCATCGAGCATGGCGAGCAGGGCGTCCACGTCGCGATTGCCGGCCATAATCTCCTGCATCACGCGCGCCATCGAGGTGTGGAAGGCCGGCGGCGGGATGTCGTCGAGGGCGATATGAAAGCCCGGCGTGGTGCCGTACTGCTCAATGTTGGCCACCATGCTTCGGATGAGGTGTTGAGCGGGCGGCCAGTCGTACTTGGGCTCGGTGGCGGGTACCTTGGACGCCTGGCCGAACTGGCACTCGCCGTTCAGCAACTCCTGATAGACCACGGGATCGTAGAACGCGTCGAGGACGGCCATGGCCTTCTCGAGTTTCGGGCCGGTGGCGCTTGTGGTAACCGCCCAGCCGGACTGCATACCCGACGTCTGGATAATCACCGGCGGACGCCCGATCATCGACGGCACCGGCCAGTATTCCATCTCGAACTCGACGTGGTTCGGCTCGAGATCGCCGGCCATCCAACAGCCCATCATCCACGTCGCGCCTTGGCCGCCATAGAAATCGCGCTGCTCCTCGTTGTACCCGTCGCTCAGCGCGCCCTTGTCAACGAAGTTGTCGACCAGGTAGATCATCTTCTCGATGGCCTGGCGCGCGATGGGATCGCTGGCAAACGAGACCTCGCCCGCGTCGCGCCGCTTCGTCCACGACGGCTTAGCCGGATCCACGACGCGATCGTACATGTCCGACGTGAACGCATAGAACATCGGCATGGCGGCAGACCACTCGCGGCCGCCGAGGACGAGGGGCTTGTGGCCTTTCTCCTTGAGCTTGTGGAAGGCGTCAAAGTAGGCATCCCAGGTCGCGGGCGGCTCCGTAACGCCGATATCCTTCCACATGTCCATGTTGACCACGATAGCCTGAATCTGGAGGCCGCCCTGGCTGGTGTAGCGCTTGCCTTTGTACGCCGCAGGCAGCTCGATGCCGTATTTCTCGTAGTAGGCGTCCGGCAGCGGAACGAGGTGACCGCCGTCGGCGAGAAAGTTGGACATTTCCCACGTCATGATCACTTCCGGCAGATCGCCGGTGGCGATGCGCGACTTGTAGTACTCGGCGCCTTCCATATTGCCGAGATCGATCAGTTCCATCTTCCACGGCGCGTTATCGCGCTCGAAAGCGGCCTTCCACGCCTCGAAATGCTTGCGAAACCCTTCGCGGCCGCCGATGTTGCGCGTGACGCGGATCACCTGCTCATTGCGCGGTTCGGCCGAACAGCCGGCCAACGCCATTGCGAACACGCCGACGACAGCTACGGATAACGACGCGCCGATGAATAGCCGTCTTCTTGTCATCGTTCTCCCTCTCCTCGGATGACCGGGGCCCGCCGCCCCATTGGGCTTACGTAGTGTATATCGCAGCGGTTCGAGGAAGCCAATGCAGGGCAGGCTGGAAGCCTGCACCACAATCTCCGCCCGGTAGATAGGATCGTGAGGTCTCGCCTGTTTCCGCAGCGAATGCCACACCGCCTGTACCTAAGGCCCGGGCTGGTGTAGAATCTAGACGAAGCACAAGGAATGTAGACTATGTTGGTCTACGTGGATACGTCTGTGTTCGGCGGTGCCTTTGACACAAGGTTCGCCGATGATTCCGTGGCGTTCTTTGATCGTGTCCGGAACGGGATGATCGAGGTCGGGATCTCTGCGCTTGTGCTGAATGAACTTGCACACGCTCCGGCCACGGTTAACCAGCTATTCGACGAGCTCGAGCCGTTGCTGGTGCGCGTGGACATCGACGACGAAGCCTACGCGCTTCGCCGGGCGTATCTCGACGCGCAGGTAGTCACCGCGAAATGGGCCGCAGACGCGCTGCACGTTGCAGCAGCCACCGTGAGCGGATGCCGAGCTATCGTCAGCTGGAACTTCAAGCACATTGTCAATTTCAGGCGGATCCCATTGTATAATGGTGCTAACCAGATGCAAGGCTACGGCCCTATCGCGATTCACACCCCTCCGGAGGTGAGTTTCTATGAAGAAGACTGATTCACACGTTGACTGCGTGGAGATGATGCACGAGGGAGCCCTGCGTATCTACGAAGAGACGAAGAACATGACTGAAGAGGAAGAATTGGCCTATTGGCAGCGGCAGAATGAGGAGGCTCGCAGGAAGCATCCTCGGCTCCGCTCGCTGGAGCGCACACGTTCTTCGGCCAGGTGAGAAGCATTCCCGCGGCACGACCAGGAGACTACACCGAAACGGCACCCGCTCAGTCACGCCGCTGCACATCGAGACTGAGGATATCGGTTTCTTCGTCGTAGAGGAGCTTGGCCTCGCAGATCAGCGTGGCCTTCGGGAAATCCACCTCCCATACGCGGAACTCGGCGGGATCGACTACCGTGACCACGTTCTTGCCGCATTGATCCACGGCGTAATCGAACCCGCCTCTAGGCAAGACCGTGTCCGGCAGCGTGAGCGTCTCCCCGGATTCTTCGTCTACCACATCCAGCCGCCACGGCTCTCCCCTGGGCCAGAAGAGAAGTCCGTCTCGCCATGTTGGAAGCTCCGCCCGTTCCTCCGCCAGATCCTCGTCAAGGAGTACTGTCTTCGTGACCGCGGTAATGGCAGGATTCGCGCCAATGGCATAGTCGACTGTCCATTTCCATATGCATCCGGATGATGGCCTTCTGCCAATCAAGACGACTTGGTCACTCTCGTTCGAACGCGCGAGCAGATACGCATCTCCCCCAAGCGAGCGGTGGTCAAGTAGCTCAAACGGCTCGGCGCGGAACAGCTCGACCGCATCTCCTAAACGACCTCCCTGGTGTCCGCGCACGAGGAAGACTGGTGGATCCTCGCACAGCAACGAAGAAGCCTGGTAGGGAGAAACCGTCGCGGGCACGCGCCCGAGTGACCGGGAGCGATCTAAGTCCCACAGTTCCACTTGGCGTTCACCCCTCAGCCAGAGGCGCTCGCAAAGGTAGTTGGTCCCAGGAACAATGGTCCGACCTAGGCGGGCCGGCTGTTCCTTATGCACATGCCAGGCCAGCCATTCCACCGAGCTGTTTATCCTGATCTGGAGAAAGGGCAGCGGAATCGGCGCGTCAGCGGAGGCCGTTAGCATCCAGACGTCCTGTGAAAAGAGTCGGCCTGGCAATGGCCACAGCGCAATCCCGTCCGGTTCGGTCTCTTTCCAGACGAGGAGATCCGCCCCGCTTCCCGGGAGCACACGTGCGGAACGAGGCACATGGGCATGGACCCGGAACGCGCCGGACTCCAGACTATAGGTCCAGATCCAGTGCGTTTTCTGGTCGAGCCGCTCCGTGTTACCGATCACTACGCCGTTGTCTATGCTGATCTCGCCGATTCCCGGCCCGTGCCGGGGTACCGGCTCGGTGGCGCTGGTGGCCCAACCACAGGCCAGAGCGAGCGTGAAGAGCATCGGCGCCGTGCGCCGGCTCTGGAATGCCGAGAACCTACCGCTGATCACCACGACTCCTCGTCACGAGGACTGCGTTCGGCCATTTCGGGCGACGCCCCACCGCCTATTACGGATCCTCGCCTTGCCTCTCCTCGGCTTTCGCCTGAGCATTCGACAGGCTTGCCAGGACGGCCTCCTTGGTTGTATCGAGGTAACGCTTTGACCGCAACAGTGGTTCGGATTCCTGATCGGGTTGCAGGGCCATCACGCGTTCCGCATCTTCGGTTTGGTACAAGGCCAGTTCCAGGTAGCCCATCTTGCGGCACACATCCGCCAAGGCCACACGGGCCTCGTAGGAGCCCGGATCGAAGAAGACGGACTCAAACAGAAAGCTGATAGCCTTCGCTTCCTCGCCGGCTTCCAGGCAGCGAGTAGCAAAGGCCAACTGGCAGAATGCCAGGCCGGGCCTCGCGTACGCAATCGCCTGTTTCGTCAATATATGACCGACTGATAAACCCACAATGAAGGCACACACGACGCCTGTGATCATAGGGCGCCACGCGCGCCAGCGGCTTCGAAGCGACGACTCGTTTGCGGACATGACCATTCTCCCCCCATGACGGGCTCAGGCCGCCTATCTAGTTCCTGCTCGACTCATGGCGCTACCTTACCATAGTCTATGACAATAGGCAACGGGTTTGTCCAATCGAGCCGTAAGGCTGAGGATGTCCGCCGACAGAGACAACACAACGCAGGCAAGATGCCTGCACCACAATTCAATGCAGGCGAGACGCCTGCGCTACAATCCCTTATTGTGGTGCGAGCTTCCAGCCTGCATCGTGTAGCAATCCGCCCCAATCTGTCGCGATCTCGTGTGCAATCTGGCTCAGCGGGCCTACAGGTCGAGGTGGCGGGCGTCGCGTGAGCTGGTCTCGCAGGCAAGGACGATCTCGATGATCCGGCGCTCGCGCTCAGGCGGCATGAGGTAGGTCGCCCTGCCATGCAGCGCGTCGAGGGCATGGGCCAGCTCGGCCACGTACATCGCTTCGAAATCGTAGTCCTCGGGACGCTCATCGCGCCACGCCGGCTCGCGGAGGAATCCCGCGCCTTCGAACGCGCACGTCCGCAGCGTGGTCCAGTTCCACTCGATGGCGCCGCGCTCGCACATGATCTTGCGGTAGGCGCCCCAGGGACGCTGAAACATGTCCTGGTGGAGCATGAGCGAAACGCCGGCGTCCATGTCCAGGAGGACATCGTACACGTCGCAGGCGTCGTCATCCGTCTGGATCTCGGCGCTCCGCCGCCGGGCCATGCAACTGAGCGTCTTGACGTCGCCGAAGAAATGCGTGAAGAGGTGCAGGTCGTGGGGCAGCATGTCGATGCACATGCCGCCTTGCGAGCGTTTCGAGGCGTAGAACGCGCGATAGTCCTCGTAGGGATGCCAGTCGGCCACGTGCTGGCCGACGTGAGATACGGCGGCGAGCGGCCGGCCGAACCGGCCTTCATCGAGCCACTGCTTGATCTGCCGATGGATCGCGTTGTGCACGTAGGTGCAGCTCGGCGCGATAAACACACCGGCCGGCTCGGCAGCGGAGATCACGGCGTCGGCCTCGTCGATGGTCAGCGTGAGCGGCGCTTCGCAGAAGGCGGGCAGGCCGGCATCGATGCAGCGCAACAGGTACTCGGCGTGGAGATGCGGTGGCACGCACAGGAGGGCGAACTCGGGGGCGCACGCCAAGGCGGCCTCGAAGGTCTCGTAGACGTCGACACCGCTGCGTTCGGCAATCTCAGCGCGTCGATCTATCCTGGGATCCACGGCCGCGATTTGGTCAAAACCGAGCTGGCGCAGGCACCGGGCGCGCCGCTTTCCCATCGAGCCGCAGCCAACAATCAGGAATTGCATCGCCTGCTACTCCGTACACGCGCCGGTGGGCTAGAAGGCCTTCTTGAGAATGGCGAGGGCCGCGTCGAAATCCACCTCTTCAGGATTGAACATGACCGCGCCGTCGTTGGTAGCGGTTCGCGCGACGGCATCGAGGGCGTCCTCGGTGACGCCGGCCTCATGCAAGGTAGTGGGCAGTCCACACACTACCTTGAGCCGCTCCGCGAGAGCGCGCACGGCCCCGACGGCCGAATACGCGCGTTGCTCAACGTTGCCGCTGGTGTCGGCGCCGAGCACGGGCCCCAACTCCGCGATGATGGGACCCACCTTGGCGATGTTGCTCTCCATGCCCCACGGCAGGAGGATGGCGTTGGCCACGCCGTGCGGCACGCGGCACACGCCGCCGCAAGCGTGGGCGAGGGCGTGCACGACGCCGACCATCGAGTTCGAGAAGCTGATCCCCGCGAGGAGGGCGGCGTTCGCCATGGCCAGGCGCGCGTCATCGTTATGGCTATCGGTAACGCAGGTGGTCAGATTCGCCATGACGAGGCGGATGGCGGCCAAGGCGAACGAGTCGGACACGGGATTCTTCTGCAGGCAATAGTACGCCTCGATGGCGTGTGTCAGGGCGTCCATGCCGGTGGCGGCGGTGATTTTGGGCGGCGCGGTAAGCGTCATGGCCGGGTCAAGGATCGCGACATGGGGATAGAGATGATACGAGGTGAACGCCATCTTGATGTGGCGTTCCTCGTTGTGGATCACGGCCGCCATGGTGACTTCGGAGCCGGTCCCGGCGGTGGTGGGCACCGCAATGAACGGTTTGGGCGCATTTCGTAGGCATTCGGCGCCCTGCAGCTTCAGCAGGTCATCCGTGCCCTCGGACACGACCATGTTGGCGCCCTTAACCGTGTCCAGGACGCTGCCGCCGCCCACCGCCACAAAGCAGTCGCACCGAAGATCGGCAAACACCTTGGCCACGCGGTTGGCCACGCGATCGCTTGAGTCGGGCGGCGTCTCGTCGAACACGGCGGCGATCTCCGCGCCGCTTCCCTCGAAAACGCGTTCGACGCGCTTGAGGAGGCCGGCGCCGACCACGCCCTTGTCAGCCACGACCAGCGCCCGACGTGCGTGCAGGATGCCCATTTCGTACGGCAGATTAGCGAGCGCCTGCTTGCCGCTGATGATCTTGACGGGACAACAGAACTCGTAGTACTCGGGAATCATGGCCTGAGTTCCTCTCGCTTCAGTATCGTTTCTCGGCCTACCTCTTGTACGTCAAGGCCATTGCGGGGAATAGTCCGGCAAGGATTTGGATCTTGATCCACCGCTGACGCCCGGTGGGCGTCGGCCTCCGCTTGAGTATCTTCCGCAGGATGAACTCCGGAAACAGGTATTGTTGAACGATCACCATGGCGCGATTGGCCTCGGCGGCCTCGGCCACATTGCCTTGCACGACGGCGCTGTGCCGTGCAAAAGCGACGTGTGAGCCGGCGCGGCCAAGGAGCAGCGGCAGTGCGGCCTCAAGGTTCTTGAAGAGAATCCGCAGGGGCGCACCGTGATCGCCCTCGCCGAGATAGCGAATGCGGCTGCCTTCCTTCCTCAGGGCGATGGTTGGCCCATCGGGCAACACACCGACCGCGAACGTGCGGCCGTCTTCCCATCGCGCGATCTCGTCGCCGAGTTCACGAACACGCTTCGAGACTTGCTCGAAAGCGGTGCCCAAGGCCAACAGAACCATTCGAACGACCAGGCGTTTCACTCTATATCCGACCGATAGTGCTTGCATCTCCCACCTCGTGCTCCTGTATTCTAGCAGAAGCGTGGGCAAGTGTCTCCGCATTTTTTGCCCGTTGAAAGGCAATTCGCAAGAACGCAAGGCCAGCGGACTTCAAAGGAGTGCTTTCATGATTCCAGCGGAACAGCGACGAGACATCTTGAAACGAGGCAAGCCGGAGGTGGCATGGTCGGGCGAACCGCTCCTCGGTAGTGTATACGGCGAGGAGGAGGTCGATGCGGCGGTCGGGGCGATCCGCGAGTCGATGGACGTGACGAAAGGTTTCGGATTCACCGCCTCGTCGATCCAGGCGTTCGAGCAAGCGTTCGCCAACTACATCGGCACGAAGCACGCGATCGCCATCAATAGCGCGGGGCCCGGCCTCGACATGGCCATGCGTTACCTCAGACTCGAGCCGGGCGATGAGGTGATTGTCCCAGCGGTCAACTTCGTCGCCGCGCCGCTAGCCGTCATCGGGGCCGGCGGACAGGTGGTCTGGGGCGAGGTGGACTCGAAGACCTTTCAGTTGGATCCCAGCGACGTAGAGAAGCGGATCACGCCGCGGACGCGCGCGATCTTCCCCGTTCACATGAACGGGTTGTCGGCGCCGATGGACGATTACCTCGAGTTGGCCCAGCGGTATCCTCATCCGAAGCATGGACCTTTGGCCGTAGTGGGCGACGCGGCGCGCGCCTGCGGCGGCGGTTACAAGAACACCAAGATTGGCAAGGCTGGCCTCATGACGGTGTTCTCGTTTCACACGATGAAGAACATGGTCACCCTAGGCGAGGGAGGCATGATCACAACGGACGATGACGACGCGGCGGCATTCTGCCGTTCGACGCGATTCTACGGCGGTGAAACGGAAGACTGGGGCACCTCGAACGTAATGACCAAGGTCCAGGCGGCCGTGGGCCTGGTACAACTGCGCAAGCTCGACACATTCATCGCGAACCGGCGTCAGATCGCGCACCGGCGCCATGAGCTACTCGAGGGTATTCCGAACATCATGCTGCCCTTCGAACCGATGGAGTGCTATCACTCGTTTTACCTTTACACGTGCTTGGTGTCCGCGGAATGGGCCGGCGAGAAGCGCGACGCCCTCATGAAAATGATGGACGAGGAGTTCCATGTGCGCTGCGTCATTGCCAATCCGCCCGTCTATACCTATCGCAAGATCCTGCGCGAACACACGGCCGGTCAGTCGTTGCCGCGCTCCGAAGACATCGGCAAACGCCTGTTCTGCGTGCCAATCCATCCGATGATGTCGGAACACGACAACGAGTATATTGCAGCGGCACTGATCGAATGCGTCGAACGATGGGCCTGACGGCCGTCACGCCGTCGCCGACAGCGTTCCATCGGCATGGCGGAACCACGTGAGGCAAGGGAGCGTCATGGACGGCCCGGAGCCACTTAGCAGTAGTCTCGAGGACTATCTCGAGGTCATCTTCCACCTGACCTCCGAGAGCACGTCGGCCCGAGCGAAGGACATCGCTGCCCGGCTCGGCGTCCGAAGCCCTTCGGTAACGGGCGCGTTGCGCGTGTTGGCCGCCCGGGAACTGGTAAATTACACGCCCTACGGCGCCATTACGCTGACCGCCAAAGGCGATCTCGCCGCGCGTGAGGTGGTACGCCGCCACGAGGCCTTGAAGGATTTCCTCGAGCAGGTACTTGGCATTGCACCGGCCGAGGCCGATGACGCGGCCTGCAAGATGGAACACGCGGTGTCGCGCAACATCCTGGAACGGTTCATCGAGTTCGCCGATTTCGTCGGCGCCCATCCCCGGATTAGGCGAACCTGGCAGGATCGGCTCGGCCCGTAACGACGACGCTAAGGCCGACAGCCCTCGGACGCAGGCCGCTCACGGCGGCGGACCGCCTAACTCGGCGCCTTCCGCTTCCTTGAAAATCCAACCCGATTCCCGTACCATTCCGGCAGGGTCAGCGTTGTTGGGTCAGGTGCTGCGGATGCTCCTGGCCCCGCTCCCCCCCCTGTGTATGCACTTCAGAAGCTTCTCACATCCAGGAGAGGATCGCGTATGCCGCCACTGCACGACATGAAAAAAGTGATGATAATTGGCTCGGGACCCATCGTGATCGGGCAGGCCTGCGAGTTCGACTACTCCGGGACGCAAGCGTGCAAGGCGCTACGCAAGCTCGGCTACAAGATCGTGCTGGTGAACTCGAATCCAGCCACGATCATGACGGATCCTGGCATGGCCGACGCCACCTACATCGAGCCACTGAATGTGAACGCTCTCCGGCAGATCATCGAGAAGGAGCGTCCCGACGCGCTGCTGCCGAACCTTGGCGGGCAGTCCGGGCTGAATCTGAGCTCGGAGTTGGCGAAGGCCGGGGTACTGGACGAGTTTGGCGTCCAGGTGATCGGCGTCAAGCTCGACGCCATCAAGCGTGGCGAGGACCGGAGCGCATTCAAGGAGACCATGACCCGCCTGGGCCTCGACATGCCCAAGAGCGAACTGGCTTACAGCGTCGAGGAAGCCGAACAGATCGCCGAGCGGTTGGGCTATCCGCTGGTGATTCGGCCGGCCTATACGATGGGGGGCACGGGAGGCGGCTTCGTGTACAACGTCGAGGAGCTTCGCACCATTGCAGCGCGCGGCCTTTCCGCCAGCCTTGTCGGGCAGATCCTGGTCGAGGAATCCGTACTCGGCTGGGAAGAGCTCGAACTCGAGGTCGTGCGCGACGCGAAGAACCAGATGATCACGGTATGCTTCATCGAGAACGTGGACGCCATGGGAGTCCACACCGGTGATTCGTACTGCACGGCGCCCATGCTGACCATCGCGCCGGAGTTGCAGGAAAGGCTTCAGAAGTATTCGTACAGCATCGTCGAGGCCATCGAGGTCATCGGCGGCACCAACATCCAGTTCGCGCATGATCCGAAAACCGACCGCGTCGTCGTCATCGAGATTAATCCGCGGACCTCGCGGTCCTCGGCCCTCGCCTCGAAGGCCACGGGATTCCCCATTGCGCTTGTATCCGCGATGCTGGCCGGAGGCTTGACACTGGACGAGATCCCGTACTGGCGCAATGGCACGCTCGACAAGTACACGCCGTCCGGCGACTACGTCGTCGTGAAATTCGCCCGATGGGCCTTCGAGAAGTTCCGCGGCGTCGAGGATAGACTCGGCACCCAGATGCGGGCGGTCGGCGAGGTCATGAGCATCGGCAAAACCTATAAGGAAGCGCTCCAAAAGGCGATCCGGTCGCTCGAAAACGGCCGCCACGGCCTCGGCTTCGCCAAGGACTTCAACGCGCGCTCGCTCAAGCAGCTCCTGAAGGACGTCAGCACGCCAACCAGCGAGCGCCAGTTCATCATGTATGAAGCCCTCCGGAAAGGCGCCACGGTCGAGGAACTCTTCGAGCGCACGCATACCAAGGCCTGGTTCATCGAGCAGATGAAAGAACTCGTCGAGCTGGAGGAAGAGATCCTTCAATACAAGGGACGCGCGGTTCCCGACGAGTTGTTGACGCGCGCGAAGAAGGATGGATTCAGCGATCGCTACCTCGCCAAGCTCCTCGGCGTGCCCGAGAAGAACGTGCGAGACCAGCGGACGGGCATCGGCGTGGTTGAGGCCTGGGACGCGGTTCCGGTGAGCGGCGTCGAGAACGCGGCCTATTACTACTCGACGTACAATGGCCCGGATCGCGTGCCCGTCAGCAAGGGCCGGAAAATCATGGTGCTGGGCGGCGGCCCGAACCGAATCGGCCAAGGCATTGAGTTCGATTACTGCTGCGTACACGCGGCGTTTGCGCTGCGCGAGGCCGGTTTCGAGTCGATCATGGTGAACTGTAATCCGGAAACGGTTTCGACGGACTATGATACGTCCAACAAGCTGTATTTCGAGCCGCTGACCACCGAGGATGTGATCAGCATCTACGAGAAGGAGAAGCCGGAAGGCGTCATCGTGCAGTTCGGTGGCCAGACGCCGCTGAACCTGGCCGGCGAACTGGCGGCGGCCGGCGTGCCGATCATCGGCACGTCGCCCGAGATGATCGACCTGGCCGAGGATCGCGATCAGTTCCGGAAGCACATGGAAAAACTCGGCATTCCGGAGCCCGAGTCCGGCATGGCCAGCAACCTCGACGAGGCGCTCGAAATCGCACGTCAAATTGGCTATCCGCTCATGGTCCGGCCGTCGTACGTCCTCGGCGGGCGCGGGATGGAAGTGGTGCACGATGAAGAGATGCTCCGGCACTATGTGGCAGCGGCGGTCGATGTAACGCCCGAGCGTCCGATCCTGATCGACAAGTTCCTCGAGAACGCCATCGAAGCCGAGGCCGACGCCATCGCCGACGGCACGGACGCCTTTGTCCCGGCCGTGATGGAGCACATCGAGTTTGCCGGCATACACTCGGGCGATTCGGCGTGCGTGATACCGCCGATCAGCATTCCGCCCAAGCATCTACATACCATTGAGGAATACACGCGCAAGATCGCCATCGAGCTTCATGTCGTCGGCTTGATGAACATCCAGTACGCCATTGCCAATGATCGCGTATACGTGCTCGAGGCGAATCCGCGCGCATCGCGTACGGTGCCGCTTGTGTCGAAGGTATGCGGTATCTCCATGGCGAATGTTGCCACGAAGATCATGTTGGGCAAGAACCTAGCGGAAATGGGACTCAAGCACGGCGCGTATCCGCACTACGGCGTGAAAGAGGCCGTGTTCCCATTCAACATGTTTCCCGAGGTCGACCCCTTGCTCGGCCCTGAGATGCGCTCGACAGGCGAAGTGTTGGGGCTGGCCGACAGTTTCGGCATGGCCTTCTACAAGGCACAAGAGGCCACTCAGCAGCCGCTTCCATACCAAGGCACCGTACTCATCACCGTGGCGCCGGCGGATCAGCCGGGCGTTGTGAAAGTGGCGCGTGAGTTCAAGGACCTCGGGTTCCGGATCCTCGCCACGGAAGGCACGCGGGACTACCTGATGAAGAACGGCGTTGAGGCCGACTTGATCAACAAGCTGGAAGAGGGCCGGCCGAATATCATCGATGCCATCAAGAACAAGGAGATCCATCTCGTCATCAACACGCCAAACGGCAAGTTGAGCGAGAACGATGACTCATACATCCGCAAGAACGCCATCCGGTACAAAGTGCCGTACATCACGACCGTCGCGGCGGCGCACGCTGCGGCCCTCGGCGCCGCAGCACGGCTCAAGGGCGTGTATCCCGTCCGGGCCTTGCAGGAATACCATAGCGACATCAAGTGGTGAGCGAGGAGCGCGAGGCATCGCCCTATTCCTCGAGCGCGGAAAGGGCGGGGCTATCGTCGGAGGGCGGGATAGGCGGCCAGTATGTAGACGAGGAGGCCGCCGCCGCATAGCAGCGCCAGAATGGCAAATACCAGGCTCGTGCCCGCTTCGGGTTCGTGGAGAAACGACTTGGCAGGATTGGCGGGGTTGTAGTAGACGGTCAGCGGATAGCCCTTGACCTTGAGGGCATCGATGCGGGCTCCGGACAAGGCGTTGGGACTGTGGCCCGTGGGCCACAAGCCAACCCAGGTTCCAACAAACGTCTTTCCCGCCACGGTGTACTCGTAACCAAGCGTGATTCTCTTCTCGGAAGGCGGGGCGTTGAGGTGGGTGTCTTGAATCTCGCAGGCGGTAACCGCGCCCGACGCGCAGAGATGGACCCCTTCGTCGCGCGCGCGCGCCCAGAGCATGGTGAACGCGACCAAGGCCAAACCCAACGCAAGGGTCACGGCCTCCGGCCAACCGGGTCGCCGGATATGCTTCTTGTGGCGCAAACCCATCGTGCGTCCCTCGCACCCCAAATCATTGTGCCGCCCGAGGCGTGGAAAGTCAATTACTGAGCGCTCGTCCGGAGACTCGTCGGCCTAGGCAAAGGCACGGGCCGGGACTGGCGTATCCTGCGCGGCGGCATAACGTTAGGGGAGATCCCTGCGCAGCGGTGATTGAACTGACAATCCGCAGTGTGGTACCATATTCTATATCCGCGTGGGGAGATCTGTCTCTTCCCAACTCGATAGTGTTTTTTCCGAAAGAAAAGCCGTGTTTGAATCGCTGAGCAAGAGACTCGAGTCGGCCTTCAAGAATATTCGCGGTCTGGGCAAACTGACCGAGAGTAACATGAAGGACGGACTCCAGCAGATCCGGATGGCGCTGCTTGAGGCCGACGTGAACTACAAGGTCGTCAAGCAGTTCATCACCGACGTGCAGGAACAGGCCGTCGGCCAGAAGGTTCTGGACAGCATTCATCCGGCCCAGCAGATCGTGAAGATCGTCCATGACGAGCTGGTCCGAGTCATGGGCACGCGGAATGAGCCGTTGCGGATTGCAGAGAAGCCGCCGACCATCATCATGATGGTGGGACTCCAGGGCCAAGGCAAGACTACCACCGCCGGCAAGTTGGCGCTCTTCCTGAGGAAGAAGGGCCACCAGCCGCTCTTGGTGGCGGCCGACGTATACCGTCCAGCGGCCATTCGGCAGTTGGAGGTCGTCGCGGAACAGGCCGGCGTTGAGTCGTTCAATCTAGGCGAGCACGCCAACCCGGTGGACGTGTGTGTCATGGCCCGCGGCGAGGCCCAGTTGCGCGCCTGCGATGTGATCATTCTCGACACGGCGGGACGCCTGCACATCGACGAGGAGATGATGGCCGAGGTCCGGCAGATCCAGACGTCGGTCACACCGGACGAGATCCTCTTCGTGGCCAACGCCATGACCGGCCAGGACGCCGTGAACTCGGCCAAGCAGTTCCACGACGCGTTGCCGCTCACGGGCGTCGTCTTGACGCAGATGGATGGCGACGCGCGGGGTGGCGCGGCGATCAGCCTGATCCAAGTGACGGGTTGTCCGATCAAGTTCGTCGGCACCGGCGAACGGCTCGAGCAATTGGACGCGTTCCATCCGCGCAGCATGGCCGACCAGATCCTGGGTATGGGCGATGTGGTCTCGTTGGTCGAGAAGGCACAGGAAGTCGTCGACAAAGAGCAGGCACTGAAGTTCCAGGAGAAAGCACGGAAGGCTTCGTGGGACCTCGAGGATTTCCTCGATCAGATGCAGCAGGTGAAGAAGCTGGGGCCGTTGGGCGACGTGGTCAAGAAGATCCCCGGTTTCAGCAAGATGATGCCGGCGGGCACGGACCTCGACGAAGACGAGTTGAAACATACCGAGGCGATCATCCAGTCGATGACGCCCAAGGAACGCCGGGCGCCGAAGATCATCAACGGCAGTCGACGCCGGCGCATCGCCGAGGGGAGTGGAACCTCGGTGCAGGACGTGAATCATCTTCTCAAGGATTTCGAGAAGATGAAGAAGATGATGAAGCAAATGATGCGGGGGGCCAAACGAGGCAAGCCGCCAAAGATTCAGATTCCAGGTTTCTGAAGCGTAAGGAAAGGTTGGATATGTCAGTAGTGATTCGTTTGAAGCGGGGCGGCCGGACGCATGCGCCGTACTATCGCATTGTGGTGACCGATTCCCGCCGGCGCGACCAAGGCCGCGAAATCGAGCAGATCGGCGTCTACCATCCGGTGGGACGCCCCGAGCCGATCGCCAAGGTGGACGTCAAGAAAGCCCTCAAGTGGCTCTACGAAGGCGCGCAGTATACCGACACGGCACGCTCCGTCCTGTCGAGGAACGGCGTGCTCAAAGCCTTCGCCGACGGTGTGAAGCCGGAGGACATTCAGGACGTCGTCGAGGCGGCGCCGGTGGCGGAAGCCGCACCGGTACTCGAGCAAGCCGCACCGGTGGAAACGGAAGCCAGCCCGGAACAGACCTCAACAGAAGAAGAATAAGCCGTGAAGGAACTGATCGAACTCATTGCCAAGCAACTGGTCGAGCACAAGGAGGATGTTCAAGTGCGCCTCATCGAGAGCGACGAGGGGCAAACCTTTGAACTCCGCGTCCACCCCGATGACATGGGCAAAGTCATTGGCAAGGGCGGACGCACGGCCAAGGCGATTCGAGCACTCCTGAGCGCGGCTGCATCGAAACAGGACACGCGGGTGATGCTCCAGATCGTGGAGTGATCGCCACGAGACCGACCATGTCCGAACCCGGTGTTCAGATCGGCGTCGTCCAGTCCGTGAATCCCGCTCGGCGCGAGGTACGGATTCAGCCCGGGAGGGCGGGGCTTCGGCCGTTCGGCGGTATCGAGTGGATTCACTTTGATGTGGGCGGCGACGGCCTGGTGCGATGCAAAGTGGCTTCAGAGAAAGTTGAAGGTTCGAGGGCGCTCATGGTCCTCTGCGCCGGTGTGCCGCGCGATACGGTCGCCCGCCTGAAGGGCGCACGGGTCTATGTTCCCGAAGCGTCTTTCCGCGCACCGACCTCCGAGGATCACGAGTTGGCCGAGCTCGAAGGACTGGCCGTACACGGGCCGGACGGAAGCGCCATCGGTCGCATTGTGGCCGTCTACAAAACAGCCGCCCACGGCATTCTCGATATCGAGGATGCAAGCGGGCGCACCGTGCTGCTGCCGATGGTCGAGTCGGTGGTAACGGGTATCGACTTCGAACGAGGCGGTGTCTCCGTGAATGACATCGCCCCGTTTCTCATGGAAGACGGATGCGCCATGGAGCACCCGGACACAGGTCGGATCGGGGCCCGAGATGAGGATTGACATCCTCACGTTGTTTCCCGAGATGTTCGAGGCGCCGCTCAAGGTCAGCCTGTTGGGCAAGGCCATTGCGGACGGTGTGATCGACGTTGCCGTGACGGGTATTCGCGAGTTCACGACCGACCGGCACCGGACGGTGGACGATATGCCGTACGGCGGCGGCCCCGGAATGGTAATGCAGTGCGATCCCCTGGCGGCGGCCATCGAGAGCCTCCGTGGGCGAAACACGTTGGAACGGGTGATTCTGATGACACCCCGCGGGCGGCGGTTGAATCAGGACATCGTCCGCGAGTTGGCCGCGGCCCCGGATTTGGTTCTCGTGTGCGCCCGATACGAAGGCGTGGACGAACGCGTCAGCCAGACGCTGTGTACGGATGAGGTATCAATCGGCGACTACGTGCTGAGCGGCGGCGAGGTTCCGGCGCTCGCGGTTGTCGAGGCGATCAGCCGGATGGTTCCGGGTGTGGTCGGCGACTGGGAATCGGTCACCACCGATTCGTTCTACCAGGGCATCCTGGGGCCGCCGCAGTACACACGGCCGCCGGTCTGGCGCGAAAGAGCCGTACCGGAAGTGTTGCGTAGTGGAAACCATGCAGCCATCGCGCGGTGGCGCCGAAAAGAAGCGCTGCGCGTAACGAGAGAACGACGCCCGGATTTGCTGGGCATGTGTAATGAAGAAGACCACATCCTTCTCGCGGAAATCGAGCGCGAGGAGATTGAACGGCGAAGGGAGAATGAGCAGTGAACGCGCTACAGGAACTCAAACAGAGCCAGATGAAACCGGAGAGCGATATCCCGAAGTTCAACATCGGAGATACGGTACGAGTGCATTTCCGGATTATCGAAGGTGAAAAAGAACGCATCCAGGTTTTCGAGGGCGTCGTCATCGGCCGCAAAGGCGGCGAGCAACCGGACGCGCGGTTCACGGTACGTCGTGTCGCCTACGGTGAGGGCGTCGAACGCATTTTCCCACTGCACTCACCCCGGGTCGAGAAGGTCGAAGTCACGCGCGAAGGCAAGGTGCGGCGAGCCAAGCTCTTCTACCTGCGTGAGCGTTCCGGAAAAGCGGCCCGCGTGAAGGCGAAAGGCCGGGCCACTACCGCCTCCGCCAAGCAGGACAATGCCGCGCCTCCGGCCGAGCAAGCCCAATAGGCGGGTGTCAGCGGCCGCACCCTACTCGAGACTCTCGCGAATGCGCTGATACGAGGCGTATCGCAAGGGGCTAAGGGTTCCCGCTTCCACGGCGTCACGGACAGCGCAGTCGGGCTCGTGCGTATGGCTGCAGTCGTGAAAGCGGCACATCGAGGCCAACGACTCCATCTCGGGAAAGTAGAAGGCCAGCTCTTCCGGCGTAACGCCCCAGACCCCCAGGCGTCGAATGCCGGGCGTGTCGATGACGCGGATATCGCCCTCAAGCCTATACAGCCTCGAGGCACTCGTGGTGTGCCGTCCCTTCTCGTTCGCATCGCTCACGGCCTGTGTGTCAAGATCAAGCGCAGGATCCATGGCATTGAGCAAAGAGGATTTCCCGGTTCCGCTGTGCCCCGCGAACACGCTGAGCTGCCCACGAAGCCGCTCGCACAACGCCGCGATCCCTTCCCCCGTTTCGCAGCTCGTCGTCACTACATCGAGCCCGAGTTCGCGGTACGGCTCGACGCCGGCGGGCTCGGCCGTCACTAAGTCCATCTTGTTAACGCATAGGAGCGGCTCAACCCCGCCGACCTGGGCCGCGATCAGGTACCGATCCACCAGGCCCGGCTTGAATCGAGGCTTCGCCGCCGACGCCACGATCACCAGCCGATCCACATTCACGGCGATCAACTGCTCGGATAGGCGAGAACGCTCGAGCGCCAGCCGACTCAGTTTGGTCCGGCGTGCTGCTATCCCCCGAACAAACCACGCGTCGCCTTCCTGCTCCACGCGGACACGATCGCCCGGCGCCAGGAGCGTGGCCTCGCTTTCGATGAGCCCCTCGCCCACCAGGCAAAATCGCTCGACATCCTCGGCCATGCGCACAAACGCCCATTGGCCTGAGTGCGACACAACCACGGCATTCGGCTCCGTCGTACTCGCGACGAAACCCCGCTCAACCATCGGTTCGGGAAGAGTCTCGCCCCGCCGATGCTTGGCACGATCATGCGTGAACGAGAACTCGTGATCCTCGCTCCAATCCCGCGTCCGCGTCCGCTTGATCTTCTTTCTGCGTTTCATAGAACGAATCCTAACGATTGGCCGTAGCGAACGCAAAGAGATGCTCGCGTTCGCCCTACAGGCATTTGCTCTCATTTTTCCGCTCGGTCGACAGAATCCATGGCCAACCGAAGCATTGTCCGACGAGCGTCTTGCGGTAGGCAAGGCTACACTGCGAGTTCTTGCGGTTCTTGGGTACGCAGAAATCACCTTGACAAGGGTAGGCATTCGGCGTATAGTTTAACTGAAATTATATTCAGTTAAACAATGATCTCATGGACCTATCCCCTTGGAAAAACGTGTCTTACATATCGACATGGACGCCTTTTTCGCCTCGGTCGAGCAAGTGCTGGATCCGTCGCTCCAAGGTAAACCGCTCATTGTCGGCGGCAATCCGGAGGACACGCGCGGCGTAGTGTGTACGGCGTCGTACGAGGCGCGGCGGTACGGCGTCCACTCGGCGATGCCGATCACGCAGGCGCGCCGCCTGTGTCCGGACGGCATTTTCATGCGGGGCCATTTCGAGCACTACCGAGCGGCGTCGGAACAGGTCCGAACCGTTTTGGAGACGGTGTCGCCCTTGGTCGAGTTTGCCTCGATTGACGAGGCGTACGTGGACATTTCCGGATCATTGAGTCTGTTCGGCAGCGACGATGCGATCGGGCAATACGTCAAAACGCGCATCCGGCGCGAGACACAGCTTCCTTGCACCGTGGCCGTGGCATCAAACAAGTTGGTGGCCAAGGTGGCGTGCGACGAGGCCAAACCAGACGGTTATCTGAACGTGCCGACGGGCCACGAGGCATCGTTTCTTCGCCCCTTGCCATTGTGTAAGTTGCCGGGGGCCGGGCCGCGCACGTGCGAGATGCTGGAAAGACTGGGCGTGCGCACAATTGGATGCCTCGCGGAACTTCCAGAGGCGGCCTTGTTACGCACCTTTGGTCCCATGGGCTACGGACTTCAACGGGCGGCCCGAGGCATTTCGACAGCGCCGGTCGAGTCGAGCGGCCAACCGAAATCCATCAGCCGCGAGACAACCTTCGAGCAGGATCTCTTGGATTGGCAAGCGGTCGGCTACTCGCTGACCTATCTCGCCGAACGCGCGGCCTACGCCCTGCGAGAGCACGGTATGGAAACGAAATGCGTCACGCTTAAGGTACGTTATAGCGACTTCATGACACAGACCTTTGCGCACACGCTCGCCGAACCGACCTGCGTAGATGCGGATATCCTTGACGCCCTTGAAGCGTATCTGGTTCCCAAGGCCCAGGCGCGCCGAGCGCGTATCCGGCTCATCGGCGTATCACTCAGTTCGTTACGTTACAACCAACATCAGTTGTACCTGTTTGGGCGCGAGCATACCGACAAGTGGGTTCGGGCGCTCGAAGGCGTGGATCGGATCCGCGCACGCCACGGATTCTCGATTCTTCGTTCGGCCCGCTCGATGCCCCTTGGACGCGAAGTTCCATTGGCCACGCCATCGCTATCGCGATAGAACGCCGCCATGTCGCATTTGCATGTTCATAGCAACCATTCGATGCTCGAGGGCACGGCTTCGATAGCCGATCTGGTGAATCGGGCCGTCAAATACCGCATGCCATGGCTCGCGTTAACGGATACCGATGGTTTGTACGGCGCCATTCCGTTCTATCAAACGGCCCGTGCGGCGGGAATCAAACCGATCCTCGGCGCCCATCTCGGCAAGGCCGTTGTATTGGCACGCGATCAAGCCGGCTATGCCGAGCTCTGCCGCATGATCACGGCGTACCAACTCGGACCGGAATTCCGCCTTGTCGAGTGGTTTCCGTCGGATCACCTCTTCGCGATCACCAGCGACGAGGCGCTCATTGAGGCGCTCGATCAACGCGACGCCGCCCCCCTCGTAGCCATCACGCACTACGGCGGTTCGAGATCACGGTATCAGGCAGGGCGACGCTATGACTTTGCTCGAGATCGTGGACTCCGGCCGGTGGCCGTTACACCGGTGTATTTCATGGAGGCCGCCCACGCGCGAATCCACCACGCACTCTCGGCGATTCGACTCAACACCACCGTCGATCGCCTGCCTACGGATCGGATCGCCCCGCGCGAGGCCTGGTTCCGATCGCCCGAGGTTATGGCCCGGCTCTACGCGGATTGGCCCGACACGCTGATCAACGCCCAATGGGTCGCCGATCGGTGCAACCTCGAATTGGAACTCGGCCGCCCCCTGTTCCCCACCATCGCCCTCCCGGCGGACGAGACGCCGTTCTCGTTTCTCTGGAAACAGGCGTTCCAGGGCGTCACGCACCGGTACCGGCCGCTCACGCCGGAGATCATCGATCGCCTCCGCTACGAACTGGATATCATCCGCAGGCTAGGCTTCGCGCCGTATTTTCTCATCGTCTGGGACATCGTCCGCTACGCGCGCCGCCACGAGATCCCTATCGTTGGCCGAGGCTCGGCCGCAAACAGCCTGGTCGCCTACGCCTTGGGAATCACTCGGGCGGATCCGATCCGATACAACCTCTATTTCGAACGGTTTCTCAACCTTTCGCGCACCGACTGTCCGGATATCGATTTGGACATTTGCTGGCGTCAACGCGATACCGTTGTGGACTACGTTTACGAACGTTACGGCCGTGATCGCGTCGCCATGATCGCGTCGTTCAACACGTTCCAAGCCCGAGGCGCGCTTCGAGAGGTGGCGAAGGCCTTCGGCATGACCGATCGCGAAATCGGCCCGATTGTCCAACGTCTCCCCCACTATCGCGCCGAAGACATTCCCAAGGTGGTCGAACATTTGCCGGAATGCCGCGGCATTCGCTTCGACACCGAGCCGCTCAAGAGCGTGCTCGAGGTGGCCCGATTCATCGACGGGTTCCCGCGCCACCTCTCGCTGCACCCTTGCGGCCTGGTGATCGCGCCCGAACCGCTCACGCAATTCGCCCCCCTCCAACGGGCCGCCAAAGGCTTGGCGGTAACGCAATACGACATGCATCCCATCGAGGACCTCGGCCTGGTCAAGATGGACCTGTTAGGCCACCGTTCGTTAACCGTCATCGATCAGGCCATTCGAATGATCCGTGAAAACCGCCAACTCGCCATCGATATCGAACGTATTCCCGATCCGGATCCGCTCACGGCGCGCCTCATCCGCGCAGGCGATACCATCGGCTGCTTCCAAATCGAATCGCCCGCCATGCGCGCGCTCCTCCAAAACCTCCGCGCCGACAACACCGATATGTTGATCAAAACGCTCTCCCTTGTTCGGCCCGGTCCGTCCGGCAGCGGCATGAAGCGGAAATTCATTCAACGGCACCTCGGCAAGGAGGAAACGGTCTACCTTCATCCCGCCCTCGAATCGGTACTCGGCGACACCTACGGCGTCATGTTGTATCAGGAAGACACGTTGAAGGTGGCCAGCGTGATCGCCGGAATGAACCTGGCTGAGGCCGACACGCTACGTCGCGCCATGAGCAAGAAACGATTGCCGGGGGACATGGCGCAGAGCATGAAAGACTTCATCGAGAAGGCATCGGCCAACGGGGTCGCGTCCGAGGTGGCCGAAGCGATATGGGCGCTCATGGCCAATTTCGCCGAGTACGCGTATTGCAAGGCCCACGCCAGCACCTACGGCGAACTCGCCTACCAATGCGCCTATCTCAAAGCCCATTTCCCGGCCGAGTTCCTCGCCACCGTCCTCTCCAACCGAGGCGGCTTTTATCACACCGCCGTATACCTCGAAGAACTCCGCCGGCACGGCATCGAAGTTCGGCCGCCCGACATCAATGCCAGCGCCTTCGACTATACCGTCGAGAACGAAGCGGTACGCGTGGGATTCGTCGAGATCCAAGGTCTCGGCCAGGCCGCTGTCGAGGCTATTCTCGACCGCCGCGAGCAAGGGTCATTCCGCGACCTGTCGGACCTTGCGGAACGAACAGGCATCTCGTGCGCGCAACTCGAACGGCTGATCCAGGCGGGTGCATGCGATGGTTTCGGCCTCACCCGGCCTCAGCTCCTCTGGGAACTCGAAGCGCGCAAACGGATCGAGGCCCCGCGGCCCACCGAGACCGCCCCCGAGCTTTTGCTCGAGCACACGCCGCGCCTCTACGCGCCACGGCTACCGGACTATTCGCGTAAACGGCGCATCGATCTCGAGTGGGAGGCGTGCGGCATGCCCATCTCGACGCATCCGCTGGCCTACTACGTACCGGAATTCGCGCACCGGGCCCTCGTGCTTAGCGTCGATCTCCCTCGCTACGCCGGGAAACGGGTGACGACAATCGGTTGGCTCATCGCCGAGCGCCGCGTCGGCCTCAAACAGCGCGGCGCCATGAAGTTCCTCACCCTCGAAGATCCGGCCGGTGTGTTCGAGGCGGTGTTGTTTCCGCGCGTCTACCAGCAGTACGGCCACCTGCTGACATCGCACGGCCCCTATCTCGTGACCGGCGAAGTGCAATACGAAGACCACTACGCTTCAATTATTGCCGAGTGCGTCGAGCGCGTCGGCCAGAAATGCCGATCATGGGGGAATGCCCAAGGAGCCCATCTTGACCATACGGCCAAACCTGGCGCCAACGGACGCCAATCCCGCACCTTTCCCTCATGCGGCATTCCGGAGCGCGTCGGTCTTCGAGAGGATCGCGTAGGTCACGATACGGATTGCGCACAGGATGAACAGCGTGATGCGTAGGCCGAGATCGCTCTCGGACAAGGTGCTGTACAGCACCATCATCGTCGACATCATGATGATGCGCCCGAGGGCCAGCGGCACCTCCCACGCGCAGAGGTACTCGATCCGGTGCACCAGGTCGGGTGCCGATTTCGCAATGGTGTCCATCCGCATGCCGGCGTGCGGAATGCCGAACATCGGACCGGACACCGATCGCATGAAGCCGAAGATGATCAGCGTGACGATTGTGAGTTTGTACGCGATGATGGCGCCGCCCACCACGAGAAATGCCACGCCCCACCGCATGAAGGTCCGCCGCGATCGCGGCACGATGATCCGGCCCATCATGTAGGACACGACCACGCCTGTCAGGCCTTGAAAGGATGCGAAACTGCCGACACTCATCTCGGTGCCGGTCTCCATGAACATGAGGATACCGAGTAGGAACGCGAAGATGTTGAAGGAACCCGCCAACGAGATCGAGGCGAGCATGATGAGCCGCCACTCCCGCTGGTCGCGGCCTGGAAACAAGGCGCGTCGTATGTGGAACGGGCGGCGCACATTGTCCGGTGGCATGAGAAAACTCAGGACGAAACACGCCAGATACACCACGATCACGATGGCGAAGACTCGGTCATAGCCGACTTGCGGCACGGGGGCCACATGGATGATAAGGCCGCCCGCAAGCGGCGCCAGGAGCCGCGCGACACCGGTGAGCGACATGAGCAAGCCCCAGTAATACTCGCGCGCCCCTTCGGCCGTCACGTCGAAATTGAACGTGTTCTCGGCGGCATAGAACACGCCCCACGCCAACCCCAGCAAGGCGCCGAGCCACCCCGCGTAGTCGGCCGACCGCTCGCGAAGTACCAGGAGCGTGACGTAGAACACCGCGTGCAACATCAGACCCATCCGGTAAGCGTGAACGCGGTCGTGCGCCGCCGAATACCACCCGGCGAGGATGAATACCACCGGCGTCACGGCATACAGTGCGAGATGGTGACGGCAGATCACGTCGAAGTCCAGGCTGTTGACCCAGAGATAGACGCTGACGAAGATCGAGCATAGGGCCTGGGTCGAAGCGAATAGCGCGCTGAGCAATAACGCGACCCATGCGCGCGGATGGAGCTGCCTGCCTTGCATAGGCGCAAAGCCTATCAGTTCAGCAACGAGGTCCACCACTCAGGACAGGACACTTCGGCCTCCGACGCCAGCGAGAACCGGACCAACCGCATCACGACCCGCGCTGGCCTGTGCCTACGAACCTACTCGACCTGGAAGCCGCTGACGGTGACGGGCAGCGTCATCCCGGCATCGAACTGGAGAACGCGATTGTTGGCCATATCGGTTGCCAGAAGCTTGCCTGCCGCTTCATCGAGCGCCGACCCATTCGGCGAGTCGAATCCCGACTGCGTCGTGGCTGAAGCGCGGGTCGTGAAGGAGTCCTGCCCCAGCACATTATCGGCATCGGCCCCGTTGGCCTTCGACGCCGCATCATTGAGCACGAGAATACGGTAGTTCATCTGGTCGACGATATACAGCCGGCCAGCGCCGTCGGCCGACACGCCCGTCGATGCGAACAACGTGTTGGCCGCCACGTCTCCCCCCCGGTTGATGCTGTTACTGGCGAAATCGGCTTGCCCCAGCACACCATCGGCCGACGCTCCGTTCCCCAACGAGGCGGCGTTGTCGAACCGCAACACGCGGTTGTTGTTGGTGTCCGCCACCCACAGCCTTCCGTTACCGCCGACCGTGATCCCCCGGGGGCCGCTCAGTGTGCCTGCGCCCGGAGAGCCGCCCCGGTTCGCCGAACTACTCACGAAATCGCTCTGACCCAAGACGCCGTCGGCCTCGGCCCCGTCTTCCAGCGAAGAGGCCGCGTCAAACCAGAGCGCACGGTGGTTATTGAGATCCACTACCCAAAGGCGATCCGTCGCGTCCACACATACGCTGTAGGGACTGTGCATCGTGTTGGCCGCGGGAGAGCCGCCCCGATTCGCCAAGATCTGACCGAATGCCGCTTGGCCCAGGACGCCGTCGGCGTTCGGTCCATTGCTGGACAGGGCATAGGCGTTGTCGAACCACACGACGCGGTTGTTCTGAGTGTCGGCCACCCAAAGGCGGCCCGACACGTCAACGGCAATGCCGGTCGGGTTGCCGAACCTGTTGGATGCGCTGCCGCTTGTACCACTCGTGAAGTCACTCTGCCCAAACACGAGCTCCGCGGCCTGGCCATTGGCGGTGATCGGGTACGCAAATCGCAAGACTCGGTGATTCAAGATTTCCGAAACGTAGAGCTTGGCATGTGCCAAATCGATCGCCACGTGTGCCGGGTATTTCAATGTCGTACTCGAAGTGCCGCTCGCGTTTGAGGTGAAGTCCGCCTGGCCCACCACATACTCCGCGTTTTGCCCGTCTTGCCAGGCCGCTACGGCCTGCAACGCCGCCAACACCACTCCAAGAAACGCCACCGCTATCGCTACACGCCTGCTCGGTTTGAGGTATTGCATCGTTCCGATCCTCACTTCCTGCTACCAGTTATACCAGCCTCATAAAACTCACCCCGATCTTGACGGGAGAAGCATAGCACCGGCTGCATCCGGCTGCAACAGGAATCCCGAAAGGAAGTCTCTACTTCTCTTCGCGGCCGCTGCCTTCTGAAGGGGCGACGACTAGGATCTCCGACACGTTTACTCCTACTCGACCTGGAAGCCGCTGACGGTGACGGGCAGCGTCATGCCGGCATCGAACTGGAGAACGCGGTTGTTGGCCATGTCGGCGGCCACGAGCTTGCCTGCCGCGGCACCGAGGGCCAATCCAAACGGCGTGTCAAGACCCGATTGCGTCGTGGCTGCATTGCGGACCGTGAAGGAGCTCTGCCCCAGTAGATTGTCGGCATCGGCTCCGTTGGCTTTCGAGGCAGCCGCACTAAAGATGAGAACGCGACGGTTCTGCTGATCAACGACGTACAGCCTCCCAGCGCCGTCGGCCGATATCCCCATCGGTCCGGCCATGGTGTTGGCCGCCACGCTGCCGCCACGATTCATAGCGTTGCCGGAGAAATCGGCCTGTCCCAGAACGGCGTCGGCCGTTGTCCCGCTCGTCAACGAGCCCGCATTGTCGAATCGCAACACACGGTTGTTGCCCGTATCGGACACCCATAGCCGCCCGTTGCTGTCGACCGTGACGGATCGGGGGCCGCTTAGTGTGTCAGCACCCGGAGTACCGCCCCGGTTCGCCGAGATGCTCGCGAAATCGCTCTGTCCCAAGGTGCCGTCGGCATCCGCTCCATTCGCCACCGAGGATGCCGCCTCAAACCAGAGAACACGATGGTTCATCGTGTCCGCAACCCAGAGACAATCCGTCGCGTCTACATAGACGCCGTAGGGGAAAGACATCGTGTTCGCTGCGGGAGAACCCCCTCGGTTCTGCGCCCACTGGTTGAATGCGGCTTGGCCCAGCACACCATTCGCGGTTGATGCGTTGCCGGACAAAGCGTACGCATCGTCGAACCACACCACGCGGCTGTTTGAGTTGTCGGCCACCCAGAGACGGCCCGAGGCATCAACGGCAATGCCCGTCGGACTGCTGAATTGGTTGGCCGCGCTGCCGCCGTCAGTGCTCACAAAGTCGGACTGTCCAAACACCAGCTCGGCGGCTTGGCCATTCGTAGTGACCGGATACGCATACCGTAGGACTCGGTCGTTCAAGTAATCCGACACGTAAAGCTTCGCGTTAGCGGAATCGATTGCCACGCTTATGCAATAGCTCAATGTCGTGCTTGATGTGCCGCTCGCGTTTGAAGTGAAGTCCGTCTGGCCCACCACATATTCTGCGTTTTGCCCGTCTTGCCAGGCGCCTACGGCCTGCAACGCCGTCAACACCACTCCAAGAAACGCCACCGCTATCGCTGCACGCCTGCTCTGTTTGAGATACTGCATCGTTCCGATCCTCACTTCCTGCTACCAGTTATACCAGCCTCATAAAACGCACTCCGATCATGACTGAGAAGCATAGCACCGGCTGCATCCGGCTGCAACAGGAATCCCGAAAGGAAGTCTCTACTTCTCTTCGCGGCCGCTGCCTTCTGAAGGGGCGACGACTAGGATCTCCGACACGTTCACTCCTACTCGACCTGGAAACCGCTGACGGTGACGGGCAGCGTCATGCCGGCGTCGAATTGAAGCACGCGGTTGTTGGCCAGGTCGCCGACTACGAGCTTCTCGCCAGCGCCGTCAAGGGCCATGCCAAACAGCGCGTTGAGGCCCGGTTTGCGTCTGGGGTACGGATCTGCTAAAAGAAACCTTTCCGGCGCAATGCGGGTCGAATCCCATCAGGGACACCCGAAAACCGCAACCCATATTCGATAAGGAGAACAGGCAATGGAGGTATCACGCAGGCGATTCCTGGGCTCGTCGGCGGCCGCGGTGGTCGCCGCGGGTACGATGGCCAAGGGCAAAGTCTTTGGCGCGAACGACAAGGTTCGCATATGCAACATCGGTATCCATGGCCAAGGCGGCTCGCACATCAACGACTTGCTGGAAACCGAAGGATTCGAGGTTGTGGCGCTGTGCGACGTCGATCAGCGTGTACTTGACAGCCGCGTCAAAGAGGTCGAGAAGAAGAGCGGTAAGGCGCCGAAAGCCTATCGTGATGCACGCGATGTCATGGCGGACGACTCGATCGACGCCATCACCATCGCCACGCCGAACCACTGGCACTCGCTGCTCGCTATCTGGGGCTGCCAGGCGGGCAAAGACGTCTACGTCGAGAAGCCGCTCTCCCACAACGTGTGGGAAGGCCGCCAGTTGGCCAATGCGATGAAGAAGTACGAACGCATCGTAATGCACGGCACACAAAGCCGCTCGAGTTCGCGATGGCAGCGCGATATCAAGCTCATGCGCGACGGCATCATCGGCCGGATCAACATGGCCAAGGGCTTCACGTACAAGACCGGCAATCGCATGTCCATCGGCGTCAAACCGAACGAGGATCCGCCGGAGGGCCTGGACTGGAACCTGTGGCAAGGCCCGGCCCAAGAACAGCCGTTCTGCAAGAACTACGTCCACTACAACTGGCACTGGTTCTGGATTTACGGCAACGGCGAGATCGGCAACCAAGGCGTTCACCAGATGGACGTGGCGGTGTGGGGCCTCGGTAAGGACGGCCAACTGCCGGTGCAGGCCTACAGTTCCGGCGGCCGGTACGCCTGGGAGGACCAGGCCGAGACGCCCAACACGCAAACGACCACCTTCACCTACGATGATGGCACCATGATGGTGTTCGAAGTCCGCAACCTGGGCTCGTACCAAGAGGCCGGACAGACTACGGGGAATCACTTCCTCGGCGATACCGGATACTATGTGCAAGACCAGGGATTCTTCGACTACAGGAAGAACGAGCCCATTCCGATTCCGGACGGCACCGAGGAACCGCCGGGCCGAAGCAAGTGGGAGAATTTCCTGAACGCCATTAAGAGCCGCAAGCTCGAGGATTGCCCCTGCGACGGCAACATCGGGCACTACTCCGCAGCCCACTGCCACATCGGCAACGTCGCGTATCGCCTGAAACGCTCGCTCAACTTCGATCCAAAGACGGAGCGGTTCGTGGGCGACGATGAGGCCAACGCCATGCTCACGCGCGCGTACCGTGAACCCTTCGTGGTTCCCGAAATAGCGTAGCGCGACATAGATTCATCGGCGCGGCCCCATGCCTTTGACGGGCGTGGGGCCGCGCTTGTTTTTGGGCCGAGGCGGCGTGCTTGTGTTTTCCCGACGAATACGCGATGATCCTGGAGGGAAATCGCCAGCAACGGATCGTTTCTGGAAAGGAGACACACCATGAGCGTTACCCGGAGGCAGTTCCTCGGCACATCGGCAGCAGCCGTTATCGTCGCGGGAACCATGGCAAGGGGAAAGGTGTTCGGCGCCAACGACCGCGTCCGCGTCGGCGTCGTCGGCATTCACGGCCGCGGCGGCAGTCACATCCAAGGATTCTCAAGACTCCCCGGATCCGAAGTGGTTGCCTTGTGCGACTGCGACAAGAACGTTCTGGCAGGATGCGCCAAGGACCTCGAAGACCAGACCAAGCAGAAGCCGAAAACCTTCGTCGATATGCGCGACCTCTTCGCGGACAATGCCATCGACGCGGTCAGCTTCGCCACGCCGAACCACTGGCACGCGCTGGGGGCCGTTTGGGCATGCCAAGCCGGCAAGGACGTGTATGTCGAGAAACCACTGTCCCACGAGGTTTGGGAGGGCCGTCAGCTCGCCGCCGCCGCCAAGAAATGCAACCGCGTTGTGCAGCATGGCACACAGCGTCGCTCGGAACCGGACTGGGTGCGGGCCATGCAGCGCATGAAAGAGGGAGTCATCGGAGAGGTGTACATGGCCCGGGCACTGTGCTACAAGCGGCGCGACTCCATTGGCTTCCAGGAGACCTCCGAGCCCCCTGCCCATCTCGACTGGAATCTGTGGCAAGGTCCCGCCCAGGAACGGGCGTACTGCGCGAATTTCGTGCACTACAACTGGCACTGGTTCTGGGATTACGGCAACGGAGACCTGGGCAACCAGGGCGTACACCAGATGGACGTCGCCGTGTGGGGCCTCGGCAAGGGCTTTCCGACGCGCGTGGCCAGTATGGGCGGCCGCTACGGCTACGAAGATCAGGGCGAAACAGCCAACACCCAGGTCTGCAACTACCTCTACGATGACGGCAAGCTGCTCGTCTTCGAGGTTCGCGGACGCTACACGAACGACGAGAAGGGCGTCATGGTAGGCAACCTCTTCTACGGTTCCGACGGCTACATGGCCGAGGCCAAGTTCTACGACAAGGAAGGCAAGGAGATTCCGGACGAGAAGGGCGTCAATGCGGCCGAGTTGGGCGTGACCGGAGATCATTTCTTCAGTTTCATCCAGGCGGTCAACAGCCGCAAGGAAGAGGATATCCACGGCACCGCGCTCGAAGGCCACATCTCGGCGGGCCATTGCCATCTCGGCAACATCTCGTATCGCCTTGGGCGCGAGCTCCGTTTCGACGCCACCGCGGAGAGGTTCGTCGGCGAAGGCGCAGACGACGCCAACAAGATGCTGACGCGCGAGTACCGAGAACCGTTCGTAGTGCCGCAGTTGGCGTAACGTCAAGCGCCCGAACTGGCGATTGACACCCCATGGACGGAAGGAACGGAATAGGATCGCCATGTCGTCCATCGTGTCCATCGCTTGGATCACAGGCCTCGACGCTAAGGAACTCAAGGAGCGATATCGTGCCCAATGAAGAGCACTTCCGAAAGCTCGAGCGGATGTACCTGTCTGCACTGACCAACGCCTACTACGAACCGGCCATCCGTATTGAAGAAGGCCGCGCCCAAGTGCGGATACCCATTGCGCCCAAGCTGTTCCATGCCGCCGGGGCCACCCACGGAGCCGTCTACTGCAAGGCCATCGATGACGCGTGCTTCTTCGCGGCCAACTCCCTCGTCGAAGACGCCTTCGTGCTCACGACCCAGTTGAACGTCTACCTGACGCGGGCGGTAACAGGCGGCGAGATTGTTGCGCATGGAAAAGTCGTCTTCCAGTCCAAGCGTTTTCTTCTGGCCGAAGCCGTCGTCACCGATTCCGAGGATCGTGAGGTCGCGCGAGGCTCGGGCACGTTCGTGCCCGGCAAACAGCGTCTCACGCCCGAGATCGGATACGCGCTCGAGTAGGGCGCGCTATTCCGCCGCACCGACGACCGATAGGCCGCAGTCGTGGGCCTTGCACCGGTAGTCGACCCGCGGGGCATAAGGACTGTGCACGGTGATCAAACCCTGGATGTCGTGGATACCGAGCCGCCGGCCGTTATCCTCGGCCTTGAGCACCGGCCGGTCCTCTCCGTCGTAGAGGCCGCAGTCCACGAAATCGATACCGCCGTTCTTCTCGGTGATCTCGCGGCGGAGCAGACTCAGCAGGAACGGTGCGCCGGAGATCTTGCCGCGCCGGCGCCCACCGGCGTTCTTCCAGTGGCAGTTGACGAAGCGCACGCGAGCACCTTCCGCTGATTTGTCGTAAACGAATAGGCCGCCGCGCGTGCCTTCGCACACGCAGTTCCGGAACTCGATGGCGCCCTCGGGGCCGTCATCGCGAATGGCGCCCACAGCCAGGCCCACATCGCGCCCGCTCCGCACATAGCAGTCCTCAACGATGAGCGACACCGGGTCGCTCTCGCGCGCAAGGTTCTTCAGGTACACAAGCACGCCGGCACCGGCGTTGTTCTCCATGGCGCAGTTCCGCACAACACAGTTGACGATCTTCTCATTCGAGCTGTTCGGCTCGAAATCGATGCCCGCGCCCGGCGCCGTGCCATCGGTATTGGATAATACGCAGTTCTCGATCAGCAGATTCACCGCGCTGATCACGCTGATGCCCTGCCGGTGGTGATCATCGCACACGACATCGCGAATGAGAACGTCCTCGCAGTACGGCTGCTCGGTACGGGCCACACCCACGTAAATGCCGTCGCCACCACTGCTTTCGAGCCGAAGGCCCAGAATCTGCACGCGACTGCAGCTCGCCAGATCAATGGTCATCCGCCATTCGGCCTTTTCGTATGCCGCGCTCTGATAATCCTTCTTGCGCATGCGGAGCGTCGCACCGTATCCGCGCAAGAGGATGTCGTGAGCGCTCGCGGCCGACAGCATTGAATCCCCCTTCCCTTTGTACTCGCCTTCTTTGGCCAGGAGCACGACGCCCGGTTCGAACACGATTTCCTGGTTGCTGGCAAGCTTCAGCGGACGTACGATCCACGGACGACCCATGTACGGAACGACCAGTTTCCCAGCGCCCGAACGGATGGCGGCCTGCAGGCAGTCCGTGGCGTCCTCACCGTTGAATCCCCACCACGCCGCGTTGGCCTCCGGTCGGTCGCCCGCCGTTGCGGCCGCCACAGCCTCCCCATCCGGCCCAGTGCACGCCACGACGCCATCGCCCCCCGGCTGCCCGAAGAGTGCCGCCAGGACTACGCTCACACCGCCGAACACATGTGCCACCATGATCATGGCTTACGCTCCCGATTTCGAATCCGGACCTTCTTCGTCATCTTCCGCCTCCGCGATGATCCTCACGAAAACTTCCCGAGCCCGGCGTCGGTCGGCCTGCAGTACGCGCATCTCGTACTGGCCGCACACCGCCGTATCGCCCTCCTCCGGAATACGTCCAAGCGCCTTCGCCACGAGACCGCTCATGGTGTCCACACCCGCCAGCGCCGTCTCCGGAAGGACCAGCCAATCCTCTAGCTCGTGAAGCTGGACTTGACCGCTCACGCGGTATCCATCCTCCTCCTTGATGACCCCTATCTCCCGCGGACGATCATGTTCATCCTCAATCTCGCCCACGATTTCCTCGAGCACATCCTCCAGCGTCACGATTCCCAGCGTGGCACCGTACTCGTCCACGACCACGCCAATGTGAATTCGGCTCTCCTGGAACCGGCGCAAGAGCGCCTCGGCGGGCGTGCTCTCGGGAAAGAACAGGATCGGACGCTGGGTCTTGACTAGGTTAATGTGACCCGATCCGATCACGTGGAGCCCGCTACCCGGGAGAGTAGGCGTCGGTAGGCACCGTCCCTCCGCCAGGATCACACTCGCAATATCCAGTCGACCCGGCACCAAGTCGAGCTGCACCAAGAGATCCCGCACGTGAATGACTCCGGCGATGTGATCGATATCCCCGTCACACAAAGGAAGCCGCGTGTACGGACTGTGCCTCACTACATCCAGAATCTCATCAACGGGTTGGTCCACACGGAGAAAGGCCACCTCCGTGCGGGGCGTCATGATCTGACGAGCCTTGAGGTTATTGAATCGCGATGCGGCGAGGATCATCTTCTCCTGCCGCGAGTCAATCGATCGCCTCGTCTTCGCAATGGCGACCAGCGCGGTAATCTCTTCGAGATGCGATTCCTGTTCGGACGGCGACGTGTACTCGAACGGGCGGTTCACGAGATGGACGAAGCGCAGCACCGGTGAGAGCGCTCGCACAAGCCAATCCAAGGGCCGGGCCAGGGGCGCCGCCAGCAACCGGTTGTGTCGCACACCGATCATCTTGGGCAGGATCTCGGTGAATTGAAGCATCAAGTAGGTGAGAACCATCGAGAACGCCACAACCCAACGAGCGCCGAAGAGCGTCTCGAATTGCGCCCCGGCCACCGATGCGCCGATTGTATGGGCAGCGGTGTTCACGATCAGGATCGCCCCCACAGGCCTCTCGATGTTCTCTTTGAATCGCCGCCAGATCCGGCCCAACGCCGGACGTCGCGACTCGAGCAACAGCACCTGGCTCAAGGGAAGGCTCAACAGCATCGCCTCAAGCAGCGAACAGAATGCGGACACGCCAAGAGCCGTTCCGACGGAAATCAGGAGCAGTGTCATCCAGCATCTCCCTCTTCGATTCCCGATGGCACTATCTCATCGGTTCACTCGGACAATCGTTCAGAAATGAAGCGCCGCACGGCCCGGAACCGCTGGCGCAACCGAGACGGATTTCCCTTCACGGCAACGAAATCCATACGAACGGTCTTCCGCGTCGGCGATTTCCATGAATGCGCGTCGTACACGCCAAGCAATCCGAATCCCGCCTTGGCCAGCGCGCGCTCGATATCCTCGCGTTCGTAGATCCGCTCGCGCAACCGACAACTCGGCCCGGTATTCACTCGAATCGCGCTCGTGATAACCCGCGCATTCCGGTCGTAGTCGTTCTCCCAGCGAGTCGAGAAACGACCGTTATCCTCTTCCCACGACTCGCCGTCGTAATAGTCGAACACCATACGCTCGGTAACGACGTCGAAATAGAGAATCCCCTCGGGCACCAGCGCATCATGGAACTGCCGGATGGCCCGCTCGAAATCGTCGATGGTCAAGAGGAAGTTCATGCTGTCGAACAGGCACGTAATATACTGGAACGACTCCTTGAACGGCAGGGCGCGCAGATCGCCCGCCGCCGCGCTGCATCGGGTCGAACCTCGGCGGCCGGCCCGTAACATCGCGCAGGACAGATCGACGCCAAAGCTATTCCACTGGAGGCGACGCAACATCTTGAGGAGCGTGCCCGTGCCACAGGCCGCGTCGAGGTGGCGGAAGCCCTGCGGCAACATCGAAGCGACCCGCGAGGCCACCATGAACCACCGATCGTAGTCCACATGTCCCATGATCGGATCGTAATACCGCGCCAAATCCTCAAAAACATCCTCCGCCTTCAGGATGGCGGCCCCCGGCTCGGCACCATCACGTTCGCCGCGGCTAGTCAGTGGCGTTTCGGACTCAGCCCGAGTCGCGAAGGACCCACTCCTCGAACGTCTTGGAAATCGGATCAACGATCTTCTTCCTGGTCAGCAACCGGTCGACTTTCTGCCTCACCACGTAGCGCAATGCGCTGCGGAACCCTTGGCTGTCCATAACGTCCCGTGCGACGGCCGCCTCGGGAAAGGTCCGCAGCGGCTCAGAGAAATCCGCAACATACAGCGCCAGGCCGAGCGGGCCGAGGCCCGGCCGCCCCGTCGTGTGCCAGTATATCGCTTCATACACCGCCTCATCGTCGATTCCCAGTCGGTGTCGGCACTCCTCGGCGGCCACTTGTCCGTGCAGCAGGACAGGGACCTGGCGTTGAACGTCATTCACGGGAATCCCGAAAGCCTCGGCAGCCTGGATGAACTCCTCGTTGGTCATATCCTTGGCCAGATCGTGGAGCAGGCCCGTCATGGCCGCCCGGCCACGATCCACACCCACTTGTTCGGCAATGGCGTACATGTAGTCGGCCGTCGACAGACAGTGCCGCCGCGTGCTCTTGCGAAGACGTTGTACCAAGCATTCGATGAATTCGGCCGCCCTGGGCAAGGCGCGAACCGGGATGGAAACCTGGTAGAGGCCGTGACGCTTGATGTAGTTTCGCACGGCCGTCGGAACAAGACCCGTGACCGATTCCCCCGCCGCCACGCGTTGGCGCACTTCCGTCGATGAGAGCGAATCCGCCTCGAACGGCAACACCGAATACGCGCCTTCGAGGCGGGCCGGTACGCGGCCTGCGGCGCCGGGCCGCTGAACAACCAGCAAGTGCGCCTGCCCCAGTACCCCGTCGGGATCCTTCCAGTTCGGGATATCCAGCAGCGTGTCGAAGCCAACGATGAGCGCAAGATCGGCATCGGGATTGAGGCGGTGGAGCTCGGCCAACGTGTCGCGCGTGTAGGAGGGGCCTTCGCGCGCGATCTCGAGGCTGCACGGCTCCATCCGCGACTCCTCGGCTAGGGCGGCCTCGACCATGGCGTATCGCTCGTCGGCCGTGGCATAGGGGCCCTCATTCTTGTGCGGAGGCCGCCCGGCCACCACGAAGAGAACGCGATCAACGAGATGCATATCGAGGGCGGCTCGCGCCACAGCGCAATGCGTGTTGTGGAGAGGGTCGAACGTGCCCCCGAGTACGCCGATGCGTTCCCGTTTACTCACGGATCTGCCCTGTACCGCGAATCACGTACTTGAGCGTGGTCAATTCCTTCAGGGCCATCGGCCCACGACAATGCAGCTTGTTCGTGCTGATCCCAATCTCGGCGCCCAGGCCAAACTCGAAACCGTCCGTGAAACGCGTGGAGGCATTGACGTAAACCGACGCGCTATCCACCGCGTCCAAGAACCGCTCGGCGCTTCCATATCCTTCGGTGATAATCGCATCGGAATGGTGCGAACCGTACAGGTTGATGTGTTCGATGGCCGCTTCCAGCGAATCCACCACCTTGATCGAGAGGATCCGGTCGAGATACTCCGTGACCCAGTCTTCTTCTGTGGCTTCGTTGCAGGCCACTATAGCGCAGGTCCTCGGGCATCCTCGAACCTCGCAGCCCGCCGCATCGAGTGCCGCCACCAAATCCGGAAGAAACGCGGCCGCCACGGCTTCGTGAACCAGCAACGTCTCCATTGCGTTGCACACCCCCGGACGCTGAAGCTTCGCGTTCAGCGATACGGTCTTGGCCATCGCTAGGTCGGCGTCGGCGTGAACATACGTATGGCAGATACCGTCAAGGTGGGCCACGACCGGAATCCGTGACTCGTCGTAGATGCGCGCAATGAGCCCTTTGCCGCCGCGCGGCACAATCACGTCCACATAGCGATCCAGCTTGAGCAACTCGCCCACCGCCGCGCGATCCGTCGTCCGGAGGATCTGCACGGCATGATCGGGCACGCCCGCGGCCCGTGCGCCGTCGGCGATGATATCGGCAATCGCCAGGTTCGAGTGAATGGCTTCGGAACCGCCTCGCAGGATGCACGCGTTGCCGGACTTCAGGCAGAGGGCCGCCGCATCGGCCGTCACGTTCGGGCGGCTCTCGTAGATGATGCCGACCACGCCCAGCGGCTGTCGGATTTGGGCAATCCGCAGCCCGTTCGGGCGAACGGTCTGATGGAGGATGTCGCCCACCGGATCGGGCAACGCGACGACGGCCTCGACGCCGACCGCCATCCCCTCGATCCGCTTGTCTGTTAGCGTAAGACGATCCAGCATCGCGCCCGAGAGCCCCTTCTCGCGGCCGGCCTCGAGATCGCGCGCATTGGACTCGCCCAAGGCGCGCGCACCATCCCGAAGGGCCTGCGCCATACCCATAAGGGCGCGATCTTTGGTGCCGCACGAAAGCGAGCGCAAGGCATCGGCGGCAGCACGGGCCTGTCTTCCGATTTGAATCAGTTCTTCCTGCAACGACATGTCGTCCTCCCAGAAGCGTTGCCGCAGCCACACTCCGTTATCGTAATCATAGGATAACGAGATTATCGCGGTGAATCACCTCATCGAAATCGCGGCGTCCAAGAACCTGCTCCAATTCATCGCTCTTCCGGCCCTTGATCCTCTCGATGTCTACGCTCGCGTAGTTGACCAGTCCCGCAGCGACCTCGCGGCCGGTTCCGTCGACAACTTGGACCGCGTCGCCCACAGCGAAATTTCCTCGCACGGCCACAACACCGGCCGGGAGCAGACTCTTGCCGTTCTCCACGATCGCCCTCCGAGCGCCATCGTCCACCACCAGGACGCCTCGGGGTTTCCGGCCGTAGGCGATCCAGCGCTTTCGGTGCGGCAACACCGTCTCGGCCCGACCGAACCGCGTGCACGGACAGGTCCCCGCGAGCACATCGCGCACCACGCTCGGGCGATGGCCGTTCGCAATCACCATCGCAAGGCCGGCCGAGCATACGATCTTTGCGGCGGCCAGTTTCGTCTTCATGCCACCGGTCGACGTCTGCGTCCGCGTATCGCCCGCGAGCGCCTCGATCTCCGGCGTCACTGCTTGGACCTCCTCGACGAGCCGGGCCGTGGGGTTCGCGCTTGGGTCCTGATCGTACAGGCCATCAATGTCGCTCAACACGATGAGCAGATCGGCATCGATCTTCGCGGCGATCTTGGCCGCTAGCGTGTCGTTATCGCCGAAGCGCAACTCGTCGGTGGCCGTCGAGTCGTTCTCATTGACAATCGGCACGACGCAGCCGAGGTCGAACAAGGTCATGATCGTGTTCGTGACGTTGAGATACGTCTCGCGGTTGTCAAGATCGCCGGCCGACAGAAGAACCTGAGCGGCCTTGAGGCCCTGCCCGTACACGCGAAACAGCGTCTCGTAGTAGTGCATCAACGTCACCTGGCCAACGGCCGCTGTGGCTTGCTTGAGCGGCAATACCTTCGGTCGTTCCTTGATGCCAAGGACATTCATCCCGCAACCGATGGCGCCCGACGACACCATCAAGATGTTCATCTTCTTCTCGTGTTTGAGCCGGATCAGGTCAAGCACAATCGGTTCGAGCAACCGGCCGTCGAAGCCGTGCGCGCCGCTCAGCAGCGTGGTGCCGATCTTGACCACGAGGGTCTTCACATCAGTCATCGGGAGAGTACTCAAGGTCCATACTTCCTATAGTTATCGTATCACCTGCCTGGGCGCCCATGCGCTTGAGCGCCTTGAAGAGGCCCATGCGGCGCAAGGTGTCGTGCAAATGCCGAATCGCCTCGTCGTTCTCGAAATCCGTCATGCGGATCGCACGAACCACGGCTTGGCCTTCGACAAGAAAACCGCCCCCGCCGCGCGTGATCGTGTACGGCGCCTCGAAGGTGTACTCGCGTTCTGCTTCCGTGTCGACTCGCTCGGCCTCAGGTGAGGTGGCACGGGCCGTCTCGAGCAACCGCCACAGATGGTCGAGCAGAGGCGGAACGCCCTCCCCTGTAACAGCCGAAATCAGGAAAGGATCGCCCCCGAGGCGGGACGCCACCTCGTCGAATCGCCGCCGATTCTCCGTCACGTCCACCTTGTTCAGAACCACAACGGAAGGGCGTTTGCGAAAGACCTCGCTGTGTCGAAACAACTCGTGCTCGAGGGTATCGCGCGTGGCAACGGGATCTTCGTCGCCCAAATCAATCAGAAACACCAGCACCTTCGTGCGTTCGATGTGTCGCAGAAAATCGTGACCGAGTCCCTTGCCGTCCGCGGCGCCCTCGATGATGCCGGGGATGTCGGCCACGGTGATCGTCCGATCCACGTCGAGCACCACAACGCCGAGATTGGGCGAGAGCGTCGTAAACGGATAACTGTCGATCTTCGGCCGGGCCCCGCTAATACGCGACAGAAGCGTGGATTTCCCGGCATTGGGCAATCCGACCAGACCGACTTCGGCAATCAGTTTGAGTTCCAGAACGTAGTCCGCTTCGGCCCCCGGCTCGCCCAGTTCCGCGAAGTGTGGCGCCCGATGAGTGGATGAGGCGAACCGAGCGTTTCCCTTGCCCCCGCGGCCACCCCGAGCCGCGAGGAAACGGCTGCCGTCGTCGGAAAGATCCGAGAGAATCGCCCCGCTTTCGAGATCGCGAACAAGCGTACCGCATGGAACGTTCACGCGTTCCTCGGCCCCGGTGCGGCCGTGACAGTCGCTGCCTCGGCCGTGTTCGCCGCGTTCGGCGCGGATGTGAGGTCGGTAACGCAGCGGTTCGAGTGAGGCTAAACGTGAAGCGGCAACGAAGACCACGTCGCCGCCGTTTCCTCCATCTCCCCCGTTCGGGCCGCCACGAGGCACGTATTTTTCTCGACGAAAACTACAACACCCGTTCCCGCCGGCGCCCGCGACCACATGAACTCGCACTCGATCGGTAAACATAGTGTGTCACGGTGGCCATGGGAGCGCAGCCTATTCGGCCGGCGTCTCAACAATGTCCACGCACTTTCGCTCGTGGCTCAAGTTGCGGAAGGCCACCACGCCCTCTTTCAGGGCAAAGAGCGTATGATCGCGCCCCATGCCAACATTCACGCCCGGATGAAGCTTCGTGCCACGTTGCCGAACGATGATGTTACCCGGAACCACATGCTCGCCGCCGAACTTCTTCATGCCCAGGCGTTGCGATGCGCTGTCCCGTCCATTTCTCGAGCTTCCGCCCGCTTTCTTGTGCGCCATTAGAGATCTCCCAAACGCCGGCGCCCGGCCCCGCACTCCATGCGGTCATCCGGCCGGCCACGTTATGACTGGATGCTCACCACCTTCAGTTCCGTGAAGTCCTGCCGGTGACCATACGCTCGCGCATAGCCTTTCCGGCGCTTCTTCTTGAACACGCGGATCTTCTTCCGGCGTCCCTGCGCCGTCACTTCACACACTACCTTGGCCGTCGACAGCGCTTCGGGTAATGCGACGATTCCCTCGTCCGTAACCAGCAGGTTGACCTTGTCCAATTCGACACGGTCGCCCACAGGCGCCTCGATTCGCTCGACTCGCAGGAAATCACCCTCGAGCACTTTGACTTGTTTGCCGCCGGTTGTTACCACTGCATACATGTTTCTCTCTCCAGGAAGCGGCCGGTTGGTCCCCGCCGCCGGCTGTCACACTCTCGATACGAACGCCGCCGCCGCCGCACGCAGTTCCGCGCACGCCGAAAGCGATGCCAGATAGCTCGACTTCGCATTCCGAGGCGAAGGCAGATTCTCCGTTATCGTCTGGAGGCGCCCAAAAGCGCCCTCCGCTATCACCTCATGACTGTTGACCGTGGCGTTCGGATCCGCGATCACACGCACCCGCGTCTCGTGCGGACCGATGCCCACCAGACTCAACGTCGCCGCTACGTTCACGTTCTTCGGAAAAGCCTTGACGGCATCAAGCGCCGTGCCCTCAAAAACCACCATCGGCTCGCGGATGTGTTGGACATCGATGCCCTTCTCAGCCAAATACGGCGCGCCCGCCAGACCGGCGGGCGGCTTGCGCGTGGTCAGCGTCACCCGGTGCAAGCCCGCCTGCATCGCCGAACGAATGCCATCCAAACCACAGATCGCGCCCGACGGAAGCTGAACGTGCACGCCGCTCGCCGAAGCCTGCTCGAGCAACTCCGGCTGGGCTAACAGGCCGCCCACGCTCATGATCAGACACGCTTTGCGATGACGGATCGCCGCGTGAATCACATCGGCGACCGCCGCCGCCTCGGCGCACTCGATCACAAAGTCCGCCACCGCCGCGGTCTCGTCCAGCGTTTCGATTAACGCATTCAACTGAAATGTGCGCTGCAGCACTTTGGCTCGATTCTCGTCAATATCCGTCAGCGCCACAATCTCCGCCGGGATATCACCTTTCTGCAACGCGATGCACAAGTCGGCGCCGATATTGCCACAGCCGACAAGGCCCACTTTCATCTTGATTGGCGTTGAGGTATCACCCATAAGACAAAAGAGCGCACGACTCCCTCGCCGGAAGTCGAAGCGTTCGAACTCCCTTCCTTCTGGAAGCTGGAAAACGGAATAGTGGGCAAGAGCGTAGCACACGGGTGCGGCGTAAGTCAAACGCGCTACGGCGTGTAACCCGTGATCACCGAACCGACCGCCTCGGCAATAAGATGATGCCCGACATCGTTGGGATGCATGCCATCGAGCAAGAGCCTCCGCATGTCACCTCGACCAGTCCGCTCCGAAAACAGCCGGTACACATCGACCAGCGGAACGACCTCGGTAGCCGCCACTTGGCGTACTCGCTCGGCATATTCTGCAAGCAAGACGTTGAAACCGTTTGGATCCTCGGGATCATACGGCGGCTTGCCGTACATCGCCTCGAGCGGCGGCGTCCAGGCCAGTGGATTGGGCGTCATCAGAATCGACTTGACGGCCCGATCGCGCAACGTCGTCACGAAATACCGTAGATTTGCCTCAAACTCGTCGAGGGACACCCGAGGATCCACAGCGCCCAGCCGGACATCCACCGCCGAGTCGTTGATGCCGAACGCGATGGTCACAATGTCTGGATTCCGGCCCAACACATCCTGCTCGAACCTCGCCCGTGCATCAACGGTTGTGTTTCCCGGCCCACCCGCGTTGATCACTGCCATCGCCGGAAACGCCTCCTCGAGCAATCCGGCAAACACGTGCAGCGGCCCGCGCGACGCCGTCGTCGAGTCGCCGAAGGCCACAAGGCGCACCGTCGGCCGCGGTTCGGATTCCGGCGCCGGCGTGGCCAACTCGACGTCCGCCCATCGCACCAACGCCCATTCGCTCTCGCCAGAGACGTCCATGGCACTGCCGGAGTCGCCAAAGAGGATCCGGTCGATATTGTGGCCGTACGGCGCGCCCAAGGCCGTGCCGAGGATCGGCGCCGCGCCATCATCCACAAAGAGATAGGCCCTGGCGCGCGCACGATCCGTCAGGACGCGGTACGTGTGGAAAGCCGTCGCCTCCAGCGGAAACGAAGGCACATAGGCGTCGTTGAACGCCACGGCATCCTCCCGGAAGAACACCGAGCAACTGGTGTTCGGTTCCGGGCCGCCTATCCACAACTCAGCCGCCGAATGATTATCCGCTGCGTCGCCATCGCGCCGGACCACGCGCATCCGCGCCTCGACCAGTTTGTCGCGCGCGCCGTTCCACACGTCCGCCTGATTGTCGATGTAGTAACCGCCCATCGGAGCAAGCTTGAGCCTGCCGCGCTCGTCAAGCACGCCGCCAGAGCGATGCACCTGCCACGCCGGCTCGGCAGCATCCGGCAACATCGCGGCGTCGTAGCCCGGCCGCCACCGAGGTTCGTCCGGCAACACCACCTCGGCGAGCGCACCATGCCAAGATGCCGCCGCATCCTCGAGCAGCCACGCCAGGCTGAACCGGGCAAGGCGGACATCGCGGCCGCCCGGCACGTCTTGCTGCCAGACGGCAAGCAGCGTACCGTCCGCCGCCTGCTCGCACGACGGATAGGAGGCCTGGCCGCCGGTGTAGGGAAACGCAATGTCCTTCGGCGGCGACCACGTGCGGCCGCCGTCAAAGGACGCCGCCGCACAGAGCGGAAACCGCTGCCGCGCGTTGTCCCACACCGCCAGCAGACCTCGGCGTCCGGCCACGTCAAAGGCCGTCAACGCCGCCGGCGCGTTCGTTCCCTTGAGCGGACTCGGCCCCACGTCTCGCCACGATCGCCCCTCGTCGTCGCTACGTGCCTCGTAAAGGTGTGTGGCACCCGTCCGCATCAGCATATAGATCGAGCCATCCTCCAGCTCGACGATGGCCGGTTCGTCCGTGCCGCGGACGGCCCCGTCCGACACCTTCTCATACGGCGCGTTCGTATCGCCGCCGTTGGTCCACGTGTCCCCGTCGTCGATCGAGCGCATGACGCCCGCCCGCAAGTCCATCTCGCCTTCACTCGAAAGCGCCCGACCCTCCTCGCACAGCGCGTCCCATGAGTAACCCATCAGCAGCGTTCCGGACGCCAGGCGCAGGCCGTGATGCGTCTTGCCGCACGTGTAGCGCCGGCCCATGGGAATCTCGTAAGGCGTCGACCACGTCTCGCCGCCATCCTCGCTGCGCACGCACCACGTCGTCGATGTCCGAATGCCCTGCGAGAAATCCGCCGACGTGCACGTGACGAGCACCCGAGAACCCGACACCACGATGCTCGGATCCGCATCGATCACGCCATCGTGCGAGATGAGTGCCTTAGGCGGCGCCCAACTGCAACCCGCGTCCTTCGAGACCCCGGCGACGATGGCGTCCTCGCCTTTGGCATCGAGACGCGACCAGACGAGAAGGATGCGCCCGTCGGCCAACCGCGCCATACACGGCCAGCGGTTCTGGCTTCCGTCCTCGTGCGATGCCACCGTCCACTGGGCGAAAAACGCGTAGTCGTCGAGCGCCCCGCCCGCGAACACCGCGCCGGCCAAAGCCAGCATTGCCGAGAAAAGCCATTTCATCAAGCCGATCTCCCGTTATCCGACCGATCCGACCGATCCGACCGATCCGTCCGATAAGCCCAAGCCCACCGCGCCATCCACTTGAGCGCCCTCAACCCAAGATAGTATCGTGACGCCCACCAAGCGTCAACGACGGAGGAACCACCCATGAATTCCCAAACGATCTCGCGCAGGCGGTTCATGATGCGCTGTGGGGCGGGAACCCTCGCCATGACGGGTATGCGCGCCTTCGCGGACGCGGCCTCGCCGGCCGCCAAGCCCAACGTCGTGTTCATCCTCATTGACGACATGGGCTGGTCGGACCTTGCCTGCTACGGCAACGCCTTTCACGAAACGCCCCACATTGATCGCCTGGCCCAGCAAGGCATGCGATTCACCAACGCTTACGCCGCCTGTCCGGTGTGCTCGCCAACGCGCGCCAGCATCATCGCCGGCCAGTATCCCGCCCGCGTAGGCATCACCGACTTCATCCCGGGCCACTACCGGCCCTATGCTAAGCTCGACGTGCCCGTGAACCGCCAGCAGTTCCTGCCCCTCGAAGCGGTCACCATCGCCGAAGCCCTGAAGACCGTCGGCTACACCACCGCCTCCGTCGGCAAGTGGCATCTCGGCGGACGTGAGTACTTCCCGGATCGCCAAGGTTTCGACGATATGCTCGTCGCGGACGGCCGGCATTTCGACTTCAAGACGACGCCGCCCGGAGACTACGGTAATGACGCCTATCTCGCCGAGGTACTCACCGATCGCGCGCTCGAGTTCATCGAAACCCATCGCGAAGACCCCTTCTTCCTCTACCTCGCCCATTTCGCCGTACACATTCCCCTCGAAGCGCGTAAGGAACTGATCGCCAAGTACGAGCAGAAACCCAAACCGCCCACGGGCGTGAACAATCCCGTCTACGCCGCCATGGTCGAGCACGTCGACCAGAGCGTCGGCCGCGTCCTTGCTAAGCTCGACGAACTCGAACTAACCGACGGCACTCTCGTCGTGTTCTTCTCGGATAACGGCGGCTTACGCCAGCGATTCGATGGCGAAGGCCCCCTCGTGACCACCAACGCCCCGCTCCGAGCCGAGAAAGGCACGCTCTACGAAGGCGGCATTCGCGAACCCCTCATCATCCGCTGGCCAGGCGTCGTGCGCGCGCAAAGCACCTGCAACGTGCCCGTATCCAGCGTCGACTTCTACCCCACCCTCCTCGACGCCTGCGGCGCCAAGGCCGACCCCGCGCATATCCTCGACGGCGAGAGTATCACGCCGCTGCTGCGCGGTGATGGCGCGATGCGACGCGACGCCCTCTACTGGCACTATCCCGTGTATCACCACTCGACGCCGGCCGGCGCCATCCGACAAGGGTCGTGGAAACTCATCGAGTTCTTCGAGGACAACCACGTCGAGCTCTACAACCTCGACAACGACATCGGCGAAGAACACGACCTCGCCGCCGAGATGCCCGAACGCGCCCAAACCCTACGCGACCAACTCGCCGCCTGGCGCCAATCCGTCAACGCCGCCATGCCCAAACCCAATCCCAACTACGATCCCGCCCGCGCCGGCGAGTGGGGAAGACGGCCGTAGACGCAAATCTGCCGGCGATGCTTATGGGAAAGGACCCCGATGGCCTACGGAAAACCGTCTCACTTCTCGATCCTCATGTTGCCTGCACTCGTCTTCTGTGCTCCGTGTGTCGTGGCGGATGGCGGTGATATCGAGAAGAACCGGCCCCTTTCCCACACGAACGTTTTCGACATGAAGAGCGTGGACATCGGTCACGACGAGGACGCGTTGGTCAGGGAGATCGTCGCTCCCTTGGGCCCGATTGGCGTGTCCACGGACGCTCTGGGAGCCGTTGTGGTTCGTGATGTGAGGCCGGACGCCGCCCAAGGGCTTCAAAACATTGACGCCTATGACCATCTTGTCGAAACCCAGGCCTTTGACGAGATTTGGCCCACACCGCAGGGCGAGCAAACCGTCAGGGTCGAGGGCGAGATCTGGACCAAGGCCATCCAGACGGCGCTGGACGAGCACGGCGACGTCTTCGTCCCTCAGCGGGACACGCCTTATTACCTCGATGGCCCGCTGGTGTTGCGGTCAGGCGTCAGGCTTCATGTGGCCGACAATGCGGAACTACGGCTGAAACCTGGAGCGAACTGCTGTATGGTGCGGAACGAACACCTGATTTCAGGCCACAGCGGCCCGCTGCAACTCGCGCAGAATGCCGATGCGGATATCGCCGTGACCGGGGGCATTTGGACGACGCTCGCCACGAGCTGGCCGCAGCACAACGGCAACATTCAGGGATGGGCCGATACCACGCATTCCCTCTTGTCGCACGGCGTACTTCTCTTCAGCAACGTTGAACGCTTGCGCGTGCGCAACGTGACCATTCGACAGTGCAAACCGCACGCGATCCAGCTCAGCAACTGCCGGCATTTTCTGGTCGAGGATATCCGATTTGAGAACCACCGCCGTGACGGCGTTCATGTAAATGGTCCTGCTGCGTTTGGTGTGATCCGTCGTATCCGCAACACCGTGGGCGCTATGGGCGATGACATGATTGCCCTGAACGCCTGGGATTGGAAGAACACCAGCATGACCTTCGGCACGATCCACCACGTGCTCATCGAAGACGTCGATGGCGCTAGCGCGACCGCCTTCGAGACTGGACGGGACCGCCGGAGCGAAATCCGGATTCTCGCGGGCACGAAACGATTCGACGACGGCACGCGCTTGGCCTGCGACGTCGAGCACTGTGTGCTACGGAGCATCGGCGGGATCCGAACTCTCAAAATGTACGATCAGCCGAATCTCGAGTTGGGTCGAAACAACGATTTCGCGGATCCCATCGGCAACCTACGCGACCTGTATTTCAGCAACATCACCGTCCAACGGCCCACGGACGCACCCCTGTTTCAGATCGCGCTCAATGGCGACGGAATCACCATCCATGACGTATCCCTGGGCTTCGATCCCCTTCCGACGAATGAGACACCGTACGTGCTGGTGCAGGTCGGCCCGCTGTCGCAGACGTTCAAACACAATCCGAACGACCCCAACACATGGGTCGAGATCTTCTCGCCGGACAAGGACTGCGGCGTAAACAACCTGTGCGTGAAGAACATCCGGAGCGGCCAGGGCACACAGGCCGGTGGAAAGGACATCGATCCGCGAGCGTTGGTGCAAACGATCACTCAGAAACCGAATCCGGATTATCCCAACACCACCCCGCGTGGAGGAACAGGCCGCGGCTTCTTGAAATGGAGAGCACTCCGCTGACCGCAGATGCCGATCAGGAACGCACTTCCCGTACCTTGCCGGCGGACGCCCTGTCCGGAGACGCCGCCACGCTCAAGCCCAACGACTACCCCGCCTGTACCCACGAACGTGGCGGCAAAAACGGCGCAAGTACCGTGTCTTCTACACGCACTCTCCTCTTCCTAAGCCCTTGAATCGGCTTAGCGCGGCCACCGCGAAGCCGAGCAGGAGTAGATCGCCCAGTTGTCCTCCCATGGGCACCTGGGCTGCGACATTCTTCGCACCCGTCTCGTACGTCGCCGTGATGGACGTGTTGGATCCCGTCGTGACCGTTACCTGACGATTCGAGGGTGTCTGGTAGACCGTTGTGGAGCCAAAGCAGCCACGACCGACCTCGGCCGGAATGTCACTGAACGACACCGTATGGGTTCCCGTAGCGAGTTCCCCGACGGTATCGCCGCTATTGTGCCAGCTCCCGCCATCCACGCGCCACTGGGCACCGGCCGTGCGGGCGTACTCCGGCTCAATAGTCACAGTCAGCGACCCTACGGGCGGCGCCGTGACCGTTATGGTGACCGTCATGGGCGCGCTATCGGCGACACCGTCGTTCACAACATAGGTGAAGCTATCCTGCCCAACGAAGCCCTCGTCCGGCGTGTACACGAAGTTCGGGCCGTCGCCCGTTAGCGTTCCATGGGCCGACGGGACCACGATCCGGTAAGTCAATGTGTCGCCGTCCGGATCCGAACCGGACACCGTTATCGTGCCCGACTGATCACCTTCTACCGACACGTCTTGCGGATTCGCCGTGGGGGGCTGGTCGATAGCCACGACCAGCGTGTTGGACGCCGTGTTCGGCAGGTCGACAGGGTTCACACACACCCCCGCGGCCACGGAGACGGACACCGCCTCATCGCCTGCAGGCGTAACCGTCCACTGATACACGTTGCCCGTTCCCGAGAAACTGCTCAGGACCCCATTCGTCACTACAACATCCGCCGCATCGAATCCCGTCACGGGATCCGTAAATGTGGCCGTCACAACAAACGGATCCACCACACGCAGGCCCGGGGTCGTCAGCACGACGTCCGGCGCTGTCGTATCCAGCGTGATTTCCGCCGTGACAGGCACGGAGAAGTTGCCCAGCGTGTCCCGATACGCCACATGGACGGTCTTCACACCATCGCCTGTCGTGACGCTCCACACCCGCGAGTTCACAAAAAACTCCCAGGTGCTCCAGGCTGTCCCGTCGTTGCTGAATCGCATGTCAGCCACGCCCGAACCGGTCCCGTCATCCGCCGTCAAGGACAACGTCACGTCGCTCAAGCCCGTGTAGGCCGCCCCGCCATTGATGATGACCGTCCCTGTTGGTGCGGCGGTATCCAGCTTGATCCCATCCGAAATGGTCGTACTCACATTGCCTGCGCCATCGCGGAGTTGCAGGTAGACGATCTTATCGCCGTCGCCACTCGCCAATGACCAAGCCCGTGTGGCCGAAAGCGCTTCCCACGCGCTCCAGTCCACGCCATCGTTACTGAAACGCATCCACGCCGCGCCGGAACCGTCGCCATCATCACTGGTCAGCGTCAACGTCACGGCCGTGCTCGCCGTCCACTCCGCGCCAGTGTTTACCGTCACCGTCCCCGTAGGCGCGACCGTATCCAACAGAATTCCGGCGCTCATCACACCCGACTCGTTACCAAGCGCGTCGCGGAAACGCACGTAGACAATCTTCGGGCCATCGCCGGCCACCAACACGCGAGGCCTCGACGCCGCAAAGGACTCCCAGGCGCTCCACGCGGTGCCGTCGTTGCTGAATTGCATGTCAGCCACGCCCGAGCCCGCACCATCATCGGCCGTCAACGTGAGCGTGATATTCCGCGTGTTGGTCGACGCGGCCCCGCCATCAATCGCAATAGTGCCGGATGGCCCGGCTGTATCGAGCGTAATCGACGCGCTCGACGCAGTAAATGGGTTACCGGCTTTGTCCCGGAACTGGGCGCGAACCAGCTTAGCGCCGTCTCCGGCTGCAAGCGTCCAGGTCGTGCCCGCCGCGAGAGACTGCCAGGACGACCACGTCGTCCCGTCGTTGCTGAACCGCATCACGTCGACGCCCGAGGCTGGGTCCGGATCGCTCGCCGCCAGGTTCAACGTGACCTCGGCGCTGTTCGTAAAAGAGGCGCCGCCATTGATGGCCACGCTACCCGTGGGCGCCACAGTATCCAGGAAGATCCCGGCGGATACGCTCCCCGAAACGTTCCCCGCTACGTCGCTGAACTGAACGTACACGGTTTTCTCACCATCTCCAGCCGCAAGCGTCCAGCCCTTCGTGGCCGCGACCGTTTCCCAGGCGCTCCAATCGGCCCCGTCATTGCTGAACCGCATTCTAGCCACGCCCGAGCCGGTTCCATCCTCGTAGATCAACGACAAGGACACGGCAACATCCTTGGCATAGGGCGCGCCGCCGTTGATGGCTAGGGTTCCCGTCGGTGCGGTCGCATCCAGCTTGATCGTATCCGTGACATTCGTCGAGATGTTTCCTGCGAGGTCCATGAACTGGGCGTACACTGTCTTGTTCCCATCGCCCGAGGCCAGCGTCCACGATTTGCTCGCGCCCGCATCCTGCCATGCACTCCAGTTTGTACCGTTGTTGCTGAACCGCATGCTGAAGACGCCCGAGCCGTTCGCGCCATCCGAGTAAGTCAGTCCGAGCGACACCGCCGTACTCTTGGTCCAGGTTGCGCCATCGTTGATCACCACCGATCCGGTCGGCGGAATCGTGTCGACAAAGACCGTCGGACTGGTCGCGCCATTGGCCATATTGCCCGCGGCATCCGTTGCCGTACCGGCCACCACCTGAACCCGCAGCATGCCATTGCCCCAGCAATCCGTCAGCGTGATCGTGCGGGCGGCATTGCCTTCACCGCCCAGGACAACGGTCGCGCCGACCTCGCCCGACGGCTCGGCCAGCAGCGTGACATCGGCCGGCTCAAGTAGGATGTCCGTTGCGCCTACGTATACGAGCGTGTAGTCCACCGGCCCCGAGGAGGTGGCCGCGGGCGCCGGATCTGAGATAGTCAGCGTCGGCGCCGTGTTGTCCACGATGAAGGAACCGCTCGGGCCGATGGCCGGCGCGGTCTTACTCTCCGGATAGGTCGCTGTGCCTGCCGCAATCGTGATGCTAAGTGTACCATCGCCCGTGAGGCTGCCAATCACAATCCGCTTCACGAGCGGATCCGCCGTAGTCTCGATGCTGACCATACCTGTCGCTCTTCCGGTCTTGTTCAGCGTCACATCACCAGCAGTCAGGTTCACGCTGATCGCGCCCGGATAGGTCACCGTGTAGTACACGGGTCCACTTGTGGTAATCGTTTGGGATGGCGCGCTCAGGCCGACCATGGCATCGCCGAGAACCAGTGTGTAGTCGCCCTGGGCCGATAGGTTGCCGTAGGTATCCTTCGAGCGGATGTGGAAGTAGTAAATGCCGTTCGGCTTGTTGAACTCGGTCCACACGTAGTCGCTCGTGCTATCGCTTGAGCCAGCCGTTACCACCGTCGAGGGATTCTGATCGAAGGCGAGATGGAATCGCGGCGTGCCCGTGCCAAAGCCGTCGGGATCCGTCCAGGTGAACTGCACATTGTTCCGACTCGACGTCGGAACGATGCTGACGTCCGGAGGACGCGCTTCGCGGATGCGCACCGCGAAGTGGCTCTGTTCCGTCAGGTGGCCGCAATCATCCGTCGCGCGAAGATGCAGGAAATAGCGTCCCAACCCGAGGTTCGTGCGACTCAAGCCTTCCGCCGCCATGCTCGAGCTCGCCGCCGTCGCCACACTGTAGGGACTCCGGTCCCAGAGGTAGTAATACGGACTGTCCGAGCCCGCGGCGGGAGTCCAGGTCAGCTCGACATCGCGCGCCGCGTACGCCGTATGCGGATCCACGTGCGTCGCCGAGGCGATGGCTGGCCCGGCTGTCATGCCGATGGTTACCTTGCACGTGCCCACGGGCGACTTGAACCCCCATTTGTCCTCGCTCTGGACGACAAACCAGCGGACCCCCGCGTCAACGCATTGGAAAGAAACACTCGTATCCGCCGTCTGCGTCGTCGGCGTCGCCTGCTCGTCCTCGCCCCACGCGTACCAGTACTTCACCACGTCCGGCACGCCGCCGTCATCCCATTCGAAAGCGACCTCAACACCCGGCGCCGGAACATCCGGATCCGGATGGGTGGACGAACTCACGTTAGGCGCCACATCTGTTACAACGAATCTGTAATGCGCGGGCTCGCTGAGCATCCCCTGAGCGTCTACCGCCGCGACATGAAACCAGTGCGTCCCCGGAGGACACTCCGAGCCGCGAATCGTGATCTCCGCGCTATCCGAGAACGAATCACCCGTGTCCGGTACGGTGTTCGCGTTCTCATCGTGAACGTAGTAATACGAGAAGACAGGATCGTCGGAACTTCCAACGCCTTGTAGCCATACATCGTTGCAGTACTCGCCGCTATAGCCCCCCAGAATCCATAGCGCCCCGCGGAACGCCACCGCCTGATGATCGTCCCGACCGGACCAGGCTGCGCTGCTGGTCTCACACGTCCACGCCTTCCCGTCCGGACTGCTCCACACGTCGTTGAGCCGTTCGTCGTATTCACATCCCCCCAGGACCCACAGCTTGTCCTGGAGAACCACAGCCTGATGCCCCGAGCGTGCCGACCAAGCTGCTCTACTCGTCTCACACGTCCACGCCTTCCCGTCCGGACTGCTCCACACGTCGTGAACCCGACTTCCCGTGTATCCCCCCAGGACCCACAGCCTGTTCTGGAAAACGACCGCCTGATGACCCTCGCGTCCCGCCCACCACACGTCGCCGGTCTCGCACGTCCATGTTTCCCCATCCGGACTGCTCCAAACATCCTTGAGCCGGCTGCTCCCTGTGTACCCCCCCAAAACCCACAACTTGCCCAGGAACACCACCGCCTGATGCCCCGAGCGTGCCGACCAGCCTGCACTGTTGGTCTTGCACGTCCAGGTCTGCCCATTCGCGCTGTGCCAGACGTCCTTGCAGTAGCGATGCGCCCCATCGAAGTAGTGGCCTCCCAAAAGATAGAGTTCATCCTGGAATACAACGACTTGGTGTCCATCGCGTGCCGACCACCCCGCGTTGCCGGTCTCACACATCCAGGTCCTCCCATCCGAGCTGCTCCATACGTCGTTGCGGCTGCTTCTGTCATATCCACCCAAGAGATACAGCTCGTCCTGGAATACAACGACTTGGTGTCCATCGCGTGCCGACCACCCCGCGCTGCCTTCCTGCGCCCAGAATCTCCCATCTGAACTTACCCATACATCATCTATATAGCTCCCGTCATATCCACCAAGAACACATAACTGCTCATTGAAAACAAGCGTCTCGTTGTAACAACGCTCAGACCATCCAGCATCAGGCTCCTGCATCCAGGTCTTCCCATCCGAACTGCTCCATACGTCGTTGCAGTAATGGGTCACGCCATCGTAATAGCGTCCGCCCAACACCCACAGCTTATCCTGGAAAACGACCGCCTGATGACCCTCGCGTTCCGACCAACTCGCATCTGGTTCTTGCTCCCAGGTCTTCCCATCCGAACTGCTCCATACGTCGTTGCAGTAATGGGTCACGCCATCGTAATAGCGTCCGCCCAAAACCCATAGCTTGCCCTGGAAGACTAACGCCTGATGGTTAAGGCGTCCGGGCCAACTGGCGCTACTCGTCTCACACGTCCAGGTCTTGCCATCCGCGCTACTCCACACGTCGCTGAGGCAACTGCCCCCCGTGTACCCCCCGAGGACCCACAGCTTGTTCTGGAAAACCACCGCCTGGTGCTGATAACGCCCCGGCCATGCGGCATTGGGTTCCCGCGCCCAGGTCTTCCCATCCAGGCTACTCCACACAATGTTGTAGGCTCCCCCCATTCCATGTCCACCCAAAATCCAGAGCCTACCCGCAAATGACACTGCCTGGCAGCCATCGAATCCCCATTCGGTTCCCCATTCCGGAGTACTGGTTTCCAGAGTCCAGGTATCACCGTTTGGACTACTCCACACACGCCCTGTTGAACCCCTTTCTAATACCCACAGCTTCTCCTGGAATACCACCGCCTGATGGCCGGACCACAGACGCGACCTGGCGCCATGGACCTCTCCCCACTCACCACCGAACGGACGCAAAGACTCAATAGTAGCCGTGAAGGTTTTGCTGAGTGACGGGATCTCGGAGTCGGGATGAGATTCGCTGGTCACCTTGAATCCGTCGACATACACATTGACCCCGAGATTGCCCTGGGATCCCGCGATGATCTGGTGATCCTGGCCCACGGCCGCGATGTGGAAGTACCAGGTGCCCGACACGCTCGCCGTGAAGCTAACCTCTTTCGGGTCCGCAGCCGCGCGAAAGGTTCCGCCATAGTCGACCACGGTGTTTTCATTTTGGTCCATTGCCCACAGATAGCCGTAGAGATCCGCCCCGGCCATATAGTTGGGATACTCGACGGTGATATCCGGGCTGAAATACCATTGGTTACCGTCGGGATGGGTGGGCGAGTACAGTGTCAGGCGACCCTGGAACCAGTCTGGGACGTGGTCGGCGTCGGCGTCCCGGAACCCGTCGGGCGTGCCGTCGAAATCGAGGTCCTGGTAGGCATCGGGCGTGCCGTTGCCATCGGTATCCTCGAAGGCATCGGGAACACCATTGCCGTCGAAATCCTGGGCGACATCAGGCACGCCATCCTGGTCGAAATCGAAGAGGTCATCGGGCGTGCCATCGCCATTGGCATCGAGCCATTCGAGGCGCGCGTCCACCGTGAAGAGATTGGATTCCGGAATACCGGATCCTCCGGAAGCCGGCGTGGTCTCGACCCACACCGCCATCTCCGCCACCTGCTGCTCCGGCAGGTCTTCATAGACATTCCACACAGCGATGAGGTCTGTGCCCGGCTCGACGCTGTCCCCAACCGCCCCATAAACCGCTGCGGGCGTTACATCGTAGGTAAGGCCACCGTCGGTACTGGCCGATAGGGCTACCGGCACGGGGCCTGAAGGCGTCACTGCGAGATCATAGGCCACCCATACGAAGCTGCCATATTGCTGGGCATAGACATTCGACACCACCACCGAGACGGTTTTGGCATCGCCCAATACAAGCGCATTGGCGTCATCCACGGCCACTGCCGGCGCGGCATCGAGTGCCGCAGACGCCCCTCCTATCGCTGCTTGGGATTCCGCCTCGGCCGAGACGGTCTCCACCGCGATTCCCCCGGCCCCCATTCCGAGCCAGAGAACCAACCCGACACCCAACATCGCTACCGCCATCTGGAATACAAATCGACGTCGCATTGCAGATCACTTTCACTGTACTCGGCACTCCCGGAGACACCCCATCGCTCACGAATTCACCCGCTCACACCACGTCACCCCATGGCCCGCTTTCGCTAACTGGAAGTGAAACCATACTAAACCTTCCCTACCAAACCGTCAACCCGAACGCAGTGGCCGACAAAGGCCCGACACCCCAAGGCTACCCCGCTTCTATTGGACGCAATTGCGATCCCACCCGTTCAGGCGAATGGAGCTGGCCGCCATAGCGCGTGTCTGTCAGCGCTCTCTGACCAGGCACCCGACGCGGTGGGGCGCGATAGTGGTTGAGATGGTGTCGGCGCCGTCATTTACATCGACCCGCGGCACGGCACCGTTCCAAGCATCGTGCCAGCGCCAGCCGGATCGCGAAGGCACGCGCAGGACAGGGCCGTCGTAGGTCCGGTGTCGCGTGTTGTACAGCGTCCAGACTTCTTTGCCGTCGACGGCGAAGTGGTTGGCGAGGATGCCGCCAGCGGCCGTGGCCACGAGCGGCTCGACGTCGCCCGAGGTAAACGCGTCGCGATGCTCGCGGAGCACGGCGTGGCACCGGCGGATGGCCGCGCGCGTATCGGCGCTGAACCATTTCGACGCCTCGCCCTCGATCCAGATCCCCTCGCCATTGAAAAACGTCCAGTACACGCCCGTCGCCCACGAGCCTGTCGGCCCATCGCAGATCAGGATCTCGAACGTTTTGAAGTCCGGCACGGCGAAACGGAACAGGTTGATGGGGACCTCGGCACGCCGCGCGTGGAGCTGGTTCATCTCGTAGGTGAACGCGCCGTCCTGATACTGCGTGGTGACATCGCACGGCGATTCCTCGGTGTAGATCGCCACGCCGGGCTTGACGCCCTCGATGGCGGCCCGAATGGCACGCGTCGTCGCCTGCTCGGTCGCCACCGGATCGCTCGGCGCGGGATGGCCGTGCGCGTCGCTGTAGCAGTCTTTGTCCGTGCCGGTGAATCCGTACTGGTCGATGTACATGCCGTCGACGTCCAGCTCGCCCACCTTGGCGGCATAGGTCGCCGCCTGCACATCACGCCACGCCTCGACGCCGGCGCACGCGTAGATCTCCTGGCTGTTCGGCCATCGCGCACCGCTGCCGTCCGCCCGCCGGAGTTGCCACGCCTCGCCGTGGGCCTGGCCAAGCAGGCCGGCCTCGTTCAGCAGGTAGCCTTCGATGTAGAGACCGACCGGCACGCCCTGCTCGCGAATTGCGGCAATCGCGTCGTGCAGATTCTGCTGTCCGCCCTTGATGAAATCATACGGACTGTAATCGCCGATTCGCCCATAGATTCGGCCATGCGCCCCGCAGTTGCCCCAGTCGAAGAGATGGAGATAGTCGATTCCGCCAAACTCGGCACGGCATTCCTCGACGGCGCGTCCCAGATCGATGACGCCGGTCTCGCCGTCGTACAGCGGATCGAGCCAATGGAGGAATCGCTGGCGGAAGTTGAACGCCTCGCGGAACCACGGCTTGCGCGGCACCATCGGCCGATACCACGTGGCGAGCCACTGCCGGTAATCGTCGAGCGCACCGTGCCAGTCGCCGTCGGTAATCGCGACGATTGTGTCGGCGAGCGGCCGCTCTTCGCCGGGCGCGAGAGACCGCTCCGGATACCGGACGGCCAGCGTTAACCCAGCCTCATCCTTTCTCAACGCGTAGTAGCGCTGAATACACGCCGCGTCTTCCGTGCGCAAGTACAGACCTTGGCCGGCCGCCGCGTCCGCCGTGGCCATGAACTGCGCGCCGAACAGGCCGCCATAACGCGCCTCGACGTTGATTGCATCCGCGCCAACATAGGCCGCGCGGCTCGGAAACACGTACCCGTCGTCAGCGGCATCATCGCCAAGCACATACGGACCTACCTTCGGAAAGGTGACGCCGACACGCTGCGGCGTGTCACCAGCGTTGACGAGACGCCCGCGGAAACGCAGTGCGCCGGCTTCGGTGAAGTCCATGGCCACGCGCAGTTGCACGCCGGGACACAACGGCAGCGCAAAGGTCATTTCGAGTGCGCCATCGCCGCGCTTTTCAACCATCGCCGCTCCGCCCGCAGCCTCCTTTTCGCCGCCCTGCCACTCGAAGAGCGGCCAGTGCGCGTCGGACGCGGTAAGACTATGCCCGGCCACCTTGTCATAGAACTCGACGATACCTTGGCGCGGATCGCTCGCGATGCCGACCCGCAGGAGTCCGTTCTCAACCATGATACGTCCGTCAGGGTGTTCGACGATCCGACCGACGCCCGGTTCGGGCGCCCCTGTCCAACGCTTGGCCACAATCGGCGGCGCGGCCTCGTCGAGCTCGGTGAACAACGCCTCGCCCTCCGTGCGACATGTCACTCCGGCAACCGCGAAGGCGCCCTGCTCAGTTCGGTCGAGGATCGTCACGGACTCGAGAACCCCGTCGGCGTGCGCACAAAGCACTTGTGCGCCGTTGGTCATTTCGAACCGGCCCGTCGATACATTGCCGGGAAAACACTCCTCGACACGGCCATCTGTGTAGTCCAGGCGCAAGAGGAACCGATCCACCTCGTCGATTCGGCGAAACGGCCCACCGCCGTACACCTCCTCGTCCTGGCCATGCAAGACCGCCAGCATCAGCACGAACACCTGCGTGGCCGGGCGGTCTATGGGAATCGTCAGATCGCCAACCGCCCCAACGCCCGTGGCCGCCAGCGACGGGGTGCCGCCCACCAGTCGAAACGGAACGGACTCCGCCGTGATCGTGTCGGCCTCGGGCCAATCCTTGAGCCGCAGCGCCTCGAGCACGGGATCGAGACTCTGGTTGACGACACCACCGAGGTCGACGCACGCGAAACCAGACTCGTCGAATCCGAGGCCCAAGGCCACCTCGTCGGCCAGACTGCTGTCCGGTCTCCTGGCTAGGAGCCGCATCTCGCCCACGCTCAGCTCGCCGTACCTGCCGGCCGCCTGAACCTGAACCGCCACGCCGCTGGCCTGCGGAATGCGTGCACCGGCCTGCTGAATCGACACCGAAATCGTGTGCCATCGCCCGTCGGCCTCAAGGTCCACGCCGCGCACGATCTCCTCGTAGGCCGAGCCGTCCGCTGTCTCGCCAAGGAAACTCAGCGCGTAGTCGTGGTAACGCGCGAGATTGTGCGCGCGGTAACGAAGGGCGAGAATCGCATGGCCCTCGAGCGTGACCGGATCTGCGAACGAGTGCGACCATTTCATGCCGCGTGCGCCGCCGGTCACACGGAATGTCCACGCTGCGGCCGCCTCGTCGCGATGAACAGACACCCCATCGGCCGGGTTTCCAAGCCACGACGGCTGCGCGCGCCACGTTGCCTCGGACAGATCGACCGCCGCATCCGGCGCCTCGACCGCCGGACCCTCGGCCCGCAGCAGCTCGGCGTGCTCTGGAACGGATTCTGCAAACCCCATCTCATCGATCCAGAGCCGCGCTGCCCCACTTTGGCCTGCCTGCACCTGAAGGGCCACCTCGTCGACGAAGTCGCCCGCCGTCACGCCACGCACGTCGACCGCCACGGTACGCCACTGGCCGTCGGCCACGGCATCGCACAATCGGATCGCATGGCATTCCTTGCCGGCCTCGTTCGTATCCAAGTAGACCAGGTAATCGGCACTGTCGGTCCGCAATCCTTCGGCGCGGTATCGGAAAATGAGGTACGGCGCCTCAGCCAAGGCTACCGGCACGATGGTCCTCAGCCACTTCATGCCACGCCCCGGCGTGGCCACAACGAAACAGGCCACCGTGCCGTCACTCGTGACGCCGGCCGACGGATCGGCGTCGGCCAGCCAATCCGCGCGAGCATCCCAGTCTCCCACTTCCGCAAAGTCGTCCATCCAGTACGAGAGGTCCGCACGCGTAATCACGTCGGCGCAGACGGCCGCGCATGTCAGGCCGACAAAGGCTATCGCCAGATAACGAAACATCGTCCCGTCTCCTTACGTTGTCTCCAGGAGAGTCTACCGCTTTGGCGCCCTTCCGTCCATGGACGCTTGACTGTCGCTCGCGCGCCTGAGATACTTCGCGCACCAATTGGTCAATAGCTTCCCGAGGATTCCGCACTGTGTTTCCCCTATTCGATCGATATCCGGGACTCAAGGCCGGCCTACCATGGACGCCCCTCGGCTCGTATCCGACGCCCGTCCAGGAAATGACCGGCATTCGCGCCGCGCTCGGCGGTGCCCTCGGCCAAGGGCGCCTCTTCGTGAAGCGCGACGACCTCAGCGGCACACCCTACGGCGGCAACAAGGTGCGTAATCTCGAGTTCCTCCTCGGCAAGGCCCTGCATCGCGGGAAGCGCACACTCGTGGCCTTCGGTACGGCGGGCTCGAACCAAGTGGTAGCCACGGCCATCTACGGCCGCCAACTCGGCCTCGACACCATCGGGATGGTGTTACCACAGGCGAACGCCCGCCTCGTGCAGCGCAATCTGCTCACGGACTGCGTCAAGAACGCCGACCTTCACTACCACGGCGGCCCCATCCGCGTCGCCGCGGACACGATCCGACAACTCATCGCCTATCGCCTCCGAACCGGGCAATTCCCAGAACTCACACCGCCCGGCGGCACCTCGCCCACCGGCATCGCCGGTTTCGTCAACGCCGCCTTCGAGCTCAAAACGCAGATCGATGCCGGAGAGATTCCTGAGCCCGACTGGATCTACGCACCCATGGGCACCATCGGAACCGTGATCGGCCTACTCCTCGGCGTCAAAGCCGCCGGATTACGGACCAAGGTCATGGCCGTCCGCATCGTGCCGAAGAACGTCTGTCCCATGCGAAAGGCACGCCGCATGTTCCGCCAAACCAGCGCACTCTTGCACAGCCACGATAGCAACTTCCCGCTGCTCACCTTTCCCGAAGCCGATTTCCGCGTGCGCCACGACTTCTTCGGCGAGGAATACGCCTTGTACACCGAGGAAAGCGTCGCAGCCGTCCGCCGCGTCAAGGAACTCGAGGGGCTCCGGTTGGAAGGCACCTACACCGGCAAGGCCTTCGCCGCCCTATGGCACGATGCGCAATCCGGCCACCTCAAGAACCAGAACGTCCTCTTCTGGATCACCTGCAACTCGCACGACATGGAAGCGGCCATTCAGGGCGTCGATTACCACAACCTCCCCAAGCCGCTGCACCAGTTCTTCGAAGAAGACGTTCAGCCCCTTGACCGCTGACGCGGGCTTTCCTCGTCACCGCCCAATGCCAACGGTACCACGACAAACGAGGACTCATCCCGCCCGAACCTTCGAAGACCGCTGGCTGTACCCGATTCCCGCGGCCAGTGCGGCAATCCCAACGGGACGCCCCGGCACGACTCCCTCGCCCCGTTGCGCAGAACCAATTTGCGCCAACCTTGAGGCGTAGTTGGCGCACGATGATCGTGCGCCGATCCGGAGGCGTGCGCTCACGCGCCACCCGCGAGCCGAGTCTTCATGCCCTACTTTCTCTTTGGGAAAAGAGAAAGTAGGCAAAGAGAAACCAATTTCAGCACGGGCATGCCCATCGGCGCGAGATCGACTGCGCAACACATCGGTTCTTCTTTGGTTCTCTCTTCTTTCCCAAGAAGAAAGAACAGCACCTCCGACGTCTCAGGCTCTCATGCATCACGTCCATGCCGGCTTGTCCCTGCGCGTCTCCCCCATCAAACCCGTTGAGGTCCCGTTCCGCGGGAACGCGTTTCCTTGAGGGCCACGGGCCTACCGCATCGACAAGACGCGATCGAGCAGGGTCATGCCATGATTGAAGAAGACGCCCTCGACGAATTCCCGGCCCAGGCCGAGGCGCTCGACCGCCTTCTTGATTGCGCGCAGTTCCTCGTAAAGAAAGCTCGTGAACACGATCTGCTTGTGATCATCGGAAATGCTGAGCGCCCACGGCACGGGCGTTACGTACGTGTACTGGTCGTTGATCTCGACGGACTTGCCCGGCGCCAAGGCGATCGGTGTATCGGTAGCGTAGAGGATCTTCTCGGACGCAACCTTCGCGAAGAGATACTCGAGCACTTCCCAATGGTTGAGCATGGCGAGGTCGAAGTAGCAGTTGGGCAAGTCTCTCAGCACATCGAGATGGCCGACGACGTTCTTGAGGAAGTAGGCGCGGCCGACGTGCGCCAGGACAACCGGCGTGTTCGAGTAGCGCTCGCATAGCCGGACGATCTGGCGCTGGTTCACCGGATCGGCCAAGCGGCCTCTCCTCGGAATATGCAGCATCACGATCAGGCCCAACTCGTCCACGATTCCCATGGCCCAGTCTGGCAGCATCTCGGCGATCTCGACCTCATTCGGATCGGCCTTCCGCACGTAGTTGAGATACGGTTTAATGCCCAGAAAACGGCCTTCGACCAAGTCGCGACGAAACGATTCAGGCTTATCGTTGAGCGGATCGAAGAGCCGGAACGGAAAGAATCGCCGGCGGTCGCAACACTCGGCGAGATAGGCGTCGTTTCGCGGCTTGTCGTAGCCGACGTGCGGTGTGCCGAAACACACGGCGTAGGTCTCGCGCCCAGGATAGGATTCGGCGAGATCCTGCGCGAGATCATCGATATCGTACTTCGTCAGCGGATGGCCGGCGCACGAGTACGTCTCGCCGCTCGGAAGTACGCCCTCATTCCACACGTGCACGTGGAAATCGAGGATCTGGCGCGGCAGGAAATCGCCCAATTCCTCCTCGAAAATCCGTCGATCACGCTCGTGCTGCGTCGTTTCTCGCCACATGACGCTCTCCTCTGCTCTCTATCGGACCGATCGGTCGGATCCGTCCGATCCGCCCTATTCCGGGATCTCGGTGCAGTCAAGCCCCGCATAGGCGGCGAAGGCCCTCACGCCCTCGAGGCCATCGCCCATCACGAGGGCGCTGTGATGCGTGCCGCCGTGCATCGAGTAGGCTTCGAGGAATCGGTCGAGCGGACACGTCGGCCGAATCCACGCGCGCACGACATTGCGCATGGTCGGATTGTCGGTATCCTCGAGCACGTCGACCCGGGACGCGATCAGGCCGAAGGTATTGCCCGGACCGGGCGCGAGGTTGACGAATACCGCCGGCCCCGGCGTTGGCGCGCACGCGAGCACAGCGGGATTGTGCGCAGGCGTGTATGGGAAGTCCTTTTCGCGCACGCACGGCCGCGCCGCAGCAACTTCCGGATTGACCTCGCCCATATGCGACAGGAATATCGCGCCGCCCTTCCAGTCCGGGCAGAAGATCTCCGTAAACGTGGTCCGACCGAAGGCCCGGTTCAGCGCGCCGACCAGCGAGGCCGTCAGCACATCGCCTTCGCCGGCATAGCCGAGTCCTCGTGCCATCGCCTTCGAGGCCTCGAGGAACGGCACGGCGTTCACCGGACCGTCCGCCGAATCAAAGGCGAGGAAGTTCATACTGAAAGCGTCATAGCCGCCTTCGTCAAGCAGGCGCCTCAGACCAAGGCCGACGCGCACCGACCGGGCATGTACCGTGTCCGAAACATCGACGTCGAATCGTTCGCGATCCGCCCGGCACTCCTCCGTTACCTCGGCATCAGTGACCTTGGCCACATGCCCGGCGAGGGCATCCGTCGACACCTGATCGACCCGGATGCCCAGCACGTCGCGCAAGACCGTCTCTTCCACGGCGAAATCGCCCATACCAGAGAAGGAGTTGCCGATGCGCAGGGCCCGTGTTGAGCGGAGCGCACGTGCGCCCGAAGCCCCACGCACCTCGCTGGTCGCGCGATCAAACAAACGGGGATCGTCGACATGGCCGGCGACAATGCGGTACGCCTTGCCGCGCCGGCGCAGCATCGAGGCCAGATCCTGCACGCCGTGAATGCCGTGATTGAACATGATCCGTTTCGGATCGACGGACTGTCCAAAATCGAGGTCCATCGTGGTATCGAGCATAAGAATGGGCCGCCCGCACTCGGCCAGCGCGTCCACCGACTCGAGCGAGGGCGAATAGGCCAGGTGCACGCTGACGATCAGATCCACGTCCGCTTCACCGAACGCGGCGACAGCCTGCCGGAACTCGGCCTCGACGCGACACACGTTTGCCGCCACGACCTCGACGCCTTGGCCTTCGAACCCTTTCACGATGCGCGCGATGAACGGAGTAAAAGCGGCCCGCGTCTCCGGCACCGCCTCGTCGTACAATTTCAGGTAGAGCGGCAAGAGCCCAATTCTCGGTTTCCCAACCATTCGCAACCTCCAGAATCACATGTCAACTTCGAACGCCTTGCCCCACGCTACGTCGCCATACAGACGGTCAAACACTTCGAGATAGTCCGTATAGACGCGCAAGGCCTCCTCGCGCACCGCCTTTCGCGGAGCAGCCATCCGCTCGACGCCACCGCGTGCCGCCCGGGGACTCAAGGTGAACAACGCGCCGCGCGCCGCGGCCCACTCGTCATCCACCTGCCGATACACCGGCAATGGCGCGAACAGCGCAGCAAACAGACTGCGGAAATGGACGCCCTTGCTCGCGCCGCCACCGATCACCACGCGATCGATCACGCCGGCCTCGGCGACCCGCGCGAACACGCGCCGGAACTCGAAGGCCAGGCCCGCGGCCACGGCACGCACCAGATCCGCGCCGGTGGTCTGCACGCTAACGCCAAAGAATGCACCGGCGCCGTACGCCGACGTATCACGCGGATTCGGCTGCGTCAGCCACGGCACCGCAACAAGGCCGCGGGGCGGTAACAGGCATTGCGCAAACAGCGCCTCGGCCTCGGCCAAGGACTTGCGCGCGTTACGCCCGATGAACCGGCCGAGCGCCCAATCCCACGCCGGATTGCCGGCCATCAACGGCTGCACAATGAGCGTGCCATCACCCGCCGGATTCGGCAAGACCAGTTGCGTCGGCGACCAGCCCCGCACTCCCGCCGGCAACGCGAAATTACCGACCCAGGCTGTGCCGAGCGACCCGTGCAAGGGCGTGCCGCCGCCGGCCACGGTCGACAGATAGCCGGCCTCCTGATCGATGTACGGCCCCGCGACCGGAATACCTTCGACCAATCCCAATCGCTTCGCCGCGGGCGCGGATAGGCTGGCCAGCTCGTGGCCTTGCCGCAGCGGCGCCACGAAGCTCAGCGGCACGCCGATACGGTTGAACAGGGCCGGATCGAGCCGCTTCTCGGCGGCCTGGTACGAGCCGACTTGGATCGCATTTCCCGGGTCTTGCCTCCAGATTCCGGTGAGCGCAAAGAAGAGGTACTCGCCGGCACCGACGTGAATGGTCCGCTCGTCCAGTAACTCAGGGCGCGCCTCGAGCAGCCACTGGATGCGCGCCAATCCATGAGGCGGCGCGGCGCGCAACACGAACCGACGCCACACGCGGCGCGGAACCGAATCTGCCAATCGCTCGACGTAGGCCTGCGCGCGGCTATCGTTCCAGAGGTACATGGGCGTTAGGGAGCGGCCGGAGATACGATCCGCGATGATCGTGCTGCCGCCTTGCGCCGCCAGGGCCATGCCGCGCACCTGTGTCCAATCGCGGCCCAGTTCGTCGCGCACCGCCTGCATCAGCGCCGCGAAAACGCGTTCCACGGTGCGCAGCGATTGCTCTCGGCCGCCGTCCGGCGTGAGCCGAACCGGCAGCCGACGGCCGGCCGAGGCGCGCAGTACGCCCGTCCGCGCGTCAAACGCGCAGACCTTAAGCACCGTCGTGCCCAGGTCGATTCCTATCAAGATACCGCTGGCCATTCGTCGAGTTCCCGCTACTTGGACGCGTCGGCCGCCCTCTCATAGTCCGCAAACATGGTGGCGATTCCGGCCGCCGCCGTGTCGCCTGCATGCACGACGACGCGGTAGCGAAGCGTGAAGCCCTCACCCTTGGGGAACTCCAGACGGTCTCCGTCAAGCCAGTACATCGGCGTCGGTGAGAAGAAGCCGTAGTCCCGCGTGAACCACTTGGCCGGATACCACCGATTCTTCGGATACTGGAGAATCGCGATACCCTCCGTGACGCCATCGCGCGTGCCGAAATAGTCGCACCACGGCGACTCGACGCCCCACGTGCCTTTCTCGGTGGTGGCCCCTTCGGCGTTAACCAGCGTTCCGCCGGACTGCACGCTCAGCTCCGGAACCACACGCGCCGAGAACAGCGAGTGATTCGTCTTCTCGATGACCACATCCACAAGCGGCTCAACGGCGATGGCGAAGTCGATAACGCGCACCGAATCGCTCGGCGCCGTAATCTCGACGCGGCGCGTGTCGCGGATGACGGGCGCTTCCTCGCCCTGCCGCCAGAGGCACGTGTCCTCGAAAACCACCCGCGCCCCACCGCTCTCGATGACCTTCGGGCCCTCGGACAGAATCTGGCCGCGCGCGTTGACGTCCTGCCAGTAGTTCCCGCCGTTCACCCGATCGCAGCCGAAGAATAGCGAATGGTGATGCGGATACGGCTCGGAAGTCTCGGTCGTCACCGAGTTCCCGGAAGCCGGGCCGATCACCGGCCAGAAATACGGATACTTCTGCGAATGGGCGTACTTATACGCTGTGAACGGTTTGCCGTCCACGGCGACTTCGATGCTATCACCCTTGAGTTGCGCCGTCAGTTCGGCCGCTCCCTGCGCCGCCAACAGCGCCACACACGTGAACGCCGCGCCATAGAATCGCGTATGCATCAGTGACTCTCCTTCCGACAACGATTCCGTTTCGTCTTGAGACTCGTTCGCCTGCGCTTGACTCCGTCCAGGAACCGAGGCCGCATGAGTTCGCGCTCATCGGCCAACTCGAGGATCTCGTTGAGCACCTTGGCGCCTTGACTCCGTGGATACGCGTCGGCCAATCGCCTCGCCTCCTTCATCGCTCGGCGCATCTTAGGATACGCCTCGACAAAGCAGTCAGCGAACTCGACCACCCTCTCCGGCTGGCATACATCGTCGGAGACAACGGCCCAATCCGCATAGGTGCGGTAGATCTCGGCATACCGCAGCAGTTCCTTCACCAGGGCGTCGAACCGCTCCGCCTTCCTCCTGTCGGCATGCCTCGGAAACACGCTCTTGCGCACGTCGCCGTGAGGCTGCGCGGCCGTGTCGGCCCGCCAGGCGTCGCGGTCCGCGGCCTTGCGGAAATCCGGCACGTCGTACGGCTGGCCGCCTTCGCACGACGAGCGGTAGGCGAGTATCCCGGGAATCGTGACGTCCGCCGCGCGGTAGATATCCCACGGCGCCGGCTCGCCGAAGAGGATCTGGCGCGCGAAGTAGTAGAGCACCCAGAAGTCGCCGCCGCCGTGGCCCATTTTCTCGACCAGCGGCGTCAGTTCGCCCCAATCGGCCTCGACCTTCAGCTTGGGCGCACCACCGGCTGCCCCGAGGCGCAGGTACAGCCCGTCCGAAATCTCGGCCGCACCGCGCGTGCCCCAGTAGCGAAACACGTGCGTATCGCTCGTCGTACCGCCCATAAGATTCCGAACGACCGCGCCGTTATCCATGGTAATCAGCGACGGCGCGATGCTTCCGAGATGGCCAAGCTTCGTCGGCGGATAGCCGGGCAAGATCACGTGGCCCGGTAGCGTCACGACACGCGTCGGTCGCGTTCCGGTGGCATGCATGATCGGCCCGAGCGAATGGGTGCAGTAGAAGTGGAAATGAAGCCAGCTTCGCCAGTTGTGGAGCCTGTCGCCCGGGATGATGGGCACGCCGTCGATGTACGTGTAACAGAGCGAGCGGACTTCGTGGACGTATTCCCCCTCGGCATACAGCAAGTCGCCGAAAAGGCCCTCGCGCCAGCGCCGCGCGATGTACATCTGCGCCGCCGTGAACGGGTAGTTCTCCGCCAGATTGTAGACCTTGCCGCTACGCTCGACCGCCTCGACCAGCGCCACGCCCTCCGCCATGGTGTGAAACGACGTCACCTCGGAAAGCACGTGCTTACCGGCCTCGAGGCATCGGATGGCATCCGCAGCGTGCGCCGGACAAAAGGTCGCCAAGAGAACGGCGTCGAAATCCGCGTCGAGGAACTCGCCAGCGTCGGCCGTCACCAGCGCCTCCGGATTGAGTTCCCGGAAGCGCTTGCGCATGTGTTCGTTGAAATCGCAGCCGGCCACGACGTCAATGTTCAAATCCGAGCAGGCGCGAAAGAAGTTCAGGCCACGCCCAAGGCCCCACACGCCAAGCCGTATCCGCTTGTCGGTGTCGAAAACGCGATCCAGCCTACCTCTGGCCATTGCGATTACTCCTTGGTCAACGGTCAGCCGCCCGCGGCAATCTTCACGCGCGAGCGGAATTCCGGAACGCCCTTGATACCCAGATTCATCCGGAACAAGGCGCCGGCGCCCGCTCCCTCGTGTGGCTTGTCCGTGCCGCCCGCCGTCGTCACGTAGATGTCGGTATAGTCGGGCCCGCCGAAGGTCACGCTCGATACCTTCCGCGCCGGAAATCCAATTCGGCGCTCCTCGGTACCGTCCGGCGCGAACCGCACCAGGCAGCCGCCGTCCCACTTGGCCACCCAGACGTAGCCGTCAGCATCAACCGTCATGCCGTCCGGCACGCCCTCGTCGTCCGGCGTCCTCACGAACACGCGTCGGCTCGTGATCGCCCCGGTCGAGGCCTCGTAGTCGAACAAGTACACCTCGCGCCTCGGCGAATCCACGTAGTACATGCGCTTCCGATCGGGCGTGAACCCAAGTCCGTTCGAGCAGCCGATCTCGTCGAGCACCTGCGTCAGCGTGCCGTCGACATCGAGGCGGTACAACCGTCCGAGGCGATCTCCGGCAGGCATGGTGCCACAGAACACGCGTCCTGCCGGATCGGCGATGACATCATTGAAGCGCGTCGTGCGCTCATCCGGAATCTCGTCGATCACGGTGGCCAAGACGCCATCACGCCACGTCTTGACGGCGCCCCGCGCCATGAACAGAAGCAGCGCGCCGTCGGCCTGGAGCGTGAATCCGCCGATGACCTCGCCCTCGTAGCACTGCTCGTGCGAATCCTTCTCCGGATCGTACCGAAACACGCGACCCGAGGCGATGTCTATCCAATAGAGCCGCCGCTCATCCGGATGCCACAGCGGCCCTTCTCCGCAACCGCATTGGTAGTCGGCAATCAACGTCGGTTCCATGGTGTTCCTCCTGAGAATCTCTCGCGCCAACGGCAGTTCACGGCTGTGCGCACTCTACCTTGTCGCGGTCGAACGCCGCAACCACGCACCGATGCGAAACCCTTCGTTTGCCTCCAGCGTCTGACCTACAATAACCTGGCGAAGGACAAAGCGCACCCATGATTCATGTACTGGCCGCCATGATGTGTCCCTTCATTCCACTGGCCGGTTTCATTCTCCACCTGGCGCAGGCCGTCGAACCCGTGACGTTCGACCTCGAGGCCGCGCGCGGCATCCGCATTGTCGCTGTCGAGCCCATCGTGCCAGGCCCCGGTCTTCCTTCAGGCCTCGAAATCCTGCCGGCGAATAACAACCTGGACATCACGCGCTTCGACGAAGACTACTTCCTGGCGTTTCGCACGGCCCCGACGCATTTCGCCTCCTCGCGCGCCCGTCTCATCGTGGTCCGCTCTAAGGATCGCGAAGTCTGGACCGAGGAAGCCCAGTTTCAGCTAGAAGAAAGCGATCTCCGCGAACCGCGTTTCCTCGTGTTCCAAGGCAAGCTCTTCCTGTACTTCTTCCGCGCCGGCAACAACCCGTTTGACTTCGAGCCGCAGGGCATCCATGTCACCGAGCGCATCGGGCCGGGCGACTGGACGGAGCCGAAGCCCATCTTCCGGCCTGGCTTCGTGAACTGGCGCGTCAAGGCCCGCAACGGCCTCGCGTACATGAGCACCTACTACGGCGCCGGCATCTACACCACCGCCGATCGCACCGGCGAGGTTCGATTGCTCACGTCTACCGACGGATACGAGTGGACGCCCATCGCCCAACGGGCCCAGGAAACCGGCGCGGGCGCCGAGGAAACCGCTTTCGAGTTCGACGAAGCCGGAAATCTGGCCGCGGTCATCCGTCTCGAGGTTCAAGGCGCCAAGGTATGCACCGCCTGCGCCGGCGCGCTGGCGGATTGGCAGTGCGAATACACACCGATGAAGTATGACTCACCACTCATGTTTCGTCACGGCAGCGACTTCTACGTGATCGCCCGGCGCAATGTAGCCGGCCCCTTCTACCGGGGCCTCACACGCTTACCGGAACGCTGGCAACGCGCGTGGTACCTGGCTCGATACTCGCTAACGCGCAAACGCACGGCCCTGTACAAGGTCGACCTCGAGCATCGGCGCCTCGTGCCGCTACTCGATCTCCCATCGAAGGGCGACACGGCCTTCGCCGGCATCGTCAAGCTTGACGACCGATCCTACTATGTTGCGAACTACAGCTCCGCCCTGGACGGCCCGGACTGGCCCTGGATCGTCGGTCAGTTGAGGCCGACGATCATCTACGGCATGATCCTGAATTTCGCCGAGGCCGGCTGAGGGCCAACTGGACGGTTCTCAGCCGATGCGGTATGCTTACCCCATGGCTCGCGAGGAAACAATCGAAGTGAGCGTCATCCTGCCGTGTCTGGACGAGGAAGGCACGGTGGGGGCGTGCGTCCGCCAGATCAGAACCGCCCTCGATGGCGCCGGTATCCGCGGCGAGGTCATCGTAGCCGATAACGGATCCACAGACGCCTCCGTCGAGTGTGCCACACGCGAAGGGGCACGCGTCGTCGAAGTCCGAGCGCGCGGCTACGGAAACGCGCTGAGAGAAGGGCTTGCCGCGGCGCGCAGCCGATGCCTCGTATTCATGGACGCCGACCTTTCCTACGCGCCGTCCGACGTTCCGGCCTTCGTGGCGGCGTTACGCGACGGCGCCGCGCTGGTGATTGGCAGCCGCATGCGCGGATCCATCGAACCGGGCGCTATGCCCCGGCTGCACCGGAGGCTCGGTACGCCCGTGCTGACCGGCCTCGCCAATCTCTTCTTTGGCTGCGGCATCACGGACATCAACTGCGGCATGCGCGCACTCACTAAGGACACCCTCGACAAGCTGAACCTGCATTCCGACGGCATGGAATTCGCCTCCGAAATGATGATCAAGGCCGCCCAAGCCGGCATTCGAATCACGGAGATCCCTATCGCATTCCATGTCGATCAGCGCGGCCGAGAACCACATCTCCGCTCATTTCGCGACGGATGGAGGCATCTGCAACTCATCCTTCACTTCGCTCCGCTCTGGGTGTTTTTCGGCCCCGGCCTTGTATTGACACTGGGCGGCCTCGCGATCCTCTGGCCCGAATGGGATTGGCCGACCGCCCTGCCCGTCTACCTCACGGCCTTGAGCGCCTCCCTCCTCGGCGTCGAGATTCTCCTCGTGGGCATCATTGCCCAAGGCCGGGTGACCTACTCCAAGCACCTCAACACCAACATGGAGATCAGCGACGCATTCCGCCGCCTCGTCCGTATCGAGAAAGGCGTCGTCCTGGGCGGGATCATCGCGGCCGCCGGTGCCATGCTTCTCGGACACGCCCTCTGGAAAACCCTTGGACTCGAGGCGGGACAAGCCGCCACCGGCGTAATCCGAGAGGCCCTCCTGGCGGCGCTTCTGTTCATCAGCGGCGCACTCGTGTTCTTCGCGTCGCTATTTATGGGCCTGTTCGGTCTCCGCGTCGTCGACGATGAGGTCGGCCCTCGACGAACACCGACGACCACACCGTCGAGACACGCGCCCGATAAGAATCCGGCCGAAACCGAATCTGAATAGGACGAATCGGTTCGCATGAAGATCGTCTTCGTCTTACCACCATACGACTACTCGCGCTCCGTCGGCAGCACACGCAAGAAGACGCAGATCGGCCTCTTGCCGCCACTCGGCGTCGGCTACCTCGCCGCTGCCCTCGAGGCGCAAGGCCATGAGGCGGCCCTCGTCGACGCCGTGGCCGAGCAGATCGACACGGAAACCGCCGCAACGGCCGTGCTCGAGCTCCGCCCCGACCTCATCGGCGTGTCCTCGTTCACAACGCTCACACCCAACGACGCCTATCCGATTGTTCGCGAGCTGAAGCGGCGCGCACCGGACATTCCGGTGATCATGGGCGGGCCTCACGTGACCTCGTTCGCACGGCAGATCCTCGAGGAATGCCCTGAGGTCGACGTCCTGATTCCCGGAGATGCCGAACTCGTACTCACGGAGCTCGTGCGCCGAATCGAAAACCACGAATCGTATGACGACCTGAGAGGCATCCTGTACCGCACCGCTTCCGGCGAGGGCATCGCCAATCCGCCGGCCGATGTTGTCAAGGACATTGACCGATTTCCACATCCGGCGCGGCACATCTACAAACACGAACGCTACTGTCCGCTGCCAAGCCTCAGCGCGCGGCGCCCGGCCACCTCGATCATAACGGCGCGTGGCTGCCCATGGGCGAGTTGCCGCTTCTGCTACCAGGGCGGCGAGTACGCATCGCCGTACCGTCGCCGCTCGCCGGAAAACGTCGTCGACGAGATTCGGCAGCTTGTACGCGAGTACGGTATCCGGAACCTCGTGGTTTGGGACGACAACTTCTGCGTGATGCCGTCGTGGATCGATCGATTCTGCGATCTCCTCGACGCCGAAGACCTGGACGTCATCTGGTCCGTCTTGGCCCGGGCCAATACTGTCACGCCCGAAATGCTCAAGCGCATGGCGGCCTCGGGATGCTACAGCATCCAATTCGGCGTCGAGTCCGGCAACCAGGAGATCCTCGATCTCATCAACAAGGGGCACACCCTCGACCAGTGCCGGCAGGCGGTCCGGTGGTCCAAGGAAGCCGGCATGGACACGCGCGGCTTCTTCGTCCTCGGGTTTCCGACAGAGACGCCCGAGATGTCACGAAAAACCATCGATTTTGCCTGCGAACTGAACATGGACTACGTCGTCTTCTTCTCGTACTACGTAGCGCCCGGCACCAAGATCGAGGAACTCGCCCTCCGCGAGGGCCAATGCCGCGCATTCACCGGCCAGCAGGTCCCCTCGTACGTGCCGAACACGTATCCGAGCGCCGAAGAACTCGAGGCCATGGTACAGTCAGCGTATCGGCGCTACTACCTTCGTCCGGCGTACATCGCCCGAGCCATCGCGCGCGCCGTGAAAAGGCCATCGCTCCTGAAGAACCACGCCGCGGGATTCTACTACTGGCTCGGACTAATGCTCCGGTAGTAGGCGTCAGATGGCCTCGAAGTATTTCTCGTAGGCGTGTGCCGGCAACACGTTCATTCGGCACAGCATCTTGAACGGATACTTGAAGACCTTAAGAAGCGGGTAGTACGACGGGTAATCCGTGAAGTACTTGTTGGGCGCCTTGAGGATCCGATCAAACTCCTCGCGCGAAAAACCTTGCTTCTTCAGTCCGTAGTTCACGAGATCCTCGTTCTCGAAGAAGGGAAGGGTCTGAAGCGCAGCGAGGGCCTCGTCGCGCGTCGCGACCCCGGTGCGAACCTTGGCCGACAACTCGACAATGCGCCAGTCGAATCCGAACTTGTGGCGCGCATAGTAATAGACCAACGCGAACATCTCGTTGTCCATGTGATGCTGCCCGGTGTCGACCCAACCGAACCGGTCTGCGAGCAATTCCTCGACGTGCTCGCCGACGTCGTCGTAGTGATTCGTGATGTTGACGACGCGAATGCCCTTCACGAAGATCCAGTAGAGCATATGGTGGACATCCACGTTCTTGAAATGCTTGAGTTCCATCGTGCAGAAGCGTTTGATGAGTGCCCGCGTGTACCGGGCATCCACGTAGTTCCACAGGAGTGGCGTCACCCCTTCCTCACGGAACGAGTGGCTCAGAATGATGTAAGGCACGCCCTCCGCAGCGGCCGTTCGGTAAAGGGCGCTGGCGATCCCGATGTCGTCGGTCAGATCGATGTACGGCACGCAAGCGCGGATCGTGCAGTTGGTCAACTCGCGCGATTCCGGCCAGTCCATGATGATCGTATGCAGATCGACGTCGAGTCCGTCGCAGACTTTGGCAAGATTCGTCTTCGATATGTCCGAATCCCAACCGTTATCGAAATGCACAGCCAGCGGACGCAGACCCAACGCCTCTTTGCAGTAGTAGAGGCAATACGAGGTGTCGCGACCGCCGCTCACCCCCACAACGCAATCGTACTTCCGGCCACGCCCGGCCGCCCGCATCCTCTCGGCCATGCGCAATAGAATGGCCTTCCCCTCAGGTCCCGTGGGAAAGGCCTTATCGAGGCTGTCGTGCATATGGCAGTAGCTGCACACACCATGGGCGTCAAAACGAGTGCCCGGCACGGTTGAATCCATAATGCATCGGGTGCAGACTCGAACGCTGTTCTCAGTCATATCGCTGTCTTGACCATCCTCTTCCGGATCTCAAAGCCGAGCCGCCTTGATGTCGATGAACGTCTCCGGGTCCTTGGGTCGAATGTGTTCCGGTTTGAAATGCTGTATCAGATCCTCGTCCTTCGGGTAGGTGATCAGGACGGTACGCCGACGGCCGTAGAACAGGAAGAACGCGCCCGCCGCCACCGCCGACGCGTGTCCGTCGTACACTGCCTCGGCCAAGTGCTGCACGCTGCCGGCACCGCCACAGGCAATCAGCGGAATCGTCAAAGCGTCCGCCACGCGCCGCGTGAGCACCACATCGTAGCCGTCCATCGTGCCGTCGAGATCAATCGAGGTCAAGAAGATCTCCCCGGCGCCCATCTCCTCCATGTGGACAGCCACATCGACCGGATCCAGGCCCGTGGCACGGGTGCCGGCGTGCGTATACACTTCGTAGCCGCCGTCCTTTCGCTGACGGACGTCTATCGAGACTACCATGCACTGATTGCCGAAACGCTCGGCGCCCCGGCTCACCAGATCCGGATTCTCGATGGCCGCCGTATTGATAATCACGCGATCCGCGCCGGCCTTGAGCAGTTCCCACATGCCATCGACGGAACGGATGCCGCCCCCCACCGTGAACGGCATGACGGACTCGTCGGCGATCTCGCGGACGACCTCCGTCTGCGGCCCGCGCCCTTCCTTCGTCGCAATGATGTCGAGGAGTATGAGCTCGTCCACATTGTGGCCATTGAAGACACGCGCCGCGTTGATCGGACAGCCTACGTACTTGGCGTCCGTGAACCGGATGCTCTTCTCGAGGCCGAAATCGCGCAACAACAAGACCGGAATGACGCGCACCTTATGCATGACGCGTGCACCTCACGAAGTTGCCGATCACCTGGACGCCGTTAGCGTGACTCTTCTCGGGATGGAACTGCGTGCCGAAGATGTTGTCGTGCTGCACCGACGACACAAAGTCGTGGCCGTATTCCGTCCGGGTGAGCACGGCGCTCTCATCGTTGCACGAGACGTAGTAGGAATGCGCGAAGTAGAAGCACGCATCCCGGTGAATCCCTTCGAACAGGGGGCTTTCCCTGACGTGGTCGAGGTCATTCCAGCCCAGATGCGGCACCTTCGGCGTCGGATCCATGCCGTCGAACCGGAATCGTTTCGTCTCGGCATCGATCCAGCCAAGCCCGTCGACGTCGCCCTCCTCGCTGAATCTCGAAAACATCTGAAATCCGAGGCAAATCCCGAGGACCGGCGTCCGCGCATCAAGCACCCTGTGGTTCAAGACGTCGAGGAGGCCACTCTCGCGGAGATGATCCATGGCCTTCGAGAAGAAGCCGACGCCCGGCAACACAATACCGTCCGCCCGCTCGACCTGCTCGGGATCAGACGTAATCGTGGCCTCGGCGTCGCAGTTGCGCAAAGCGCGAACCACGGAATCCAGGTTGCCTATCCCATAGTTCACAACGGCAATCATTCACCGCTCCCAGCATTCGGAAGTGAAAAGGATAACACGCCGCCGCGAGCACTCGCTATGTGCGGCCGCGGACAAGAAAGTCCTCGATGGCAAGATAGTCCAACGAGGCATTCTGAAATGCAGTAATGGCCTCTTCCGGCGTGCGGATGATCGGTTCTTCGTGGACGTTGAAGCTGGTGTTGAGGACCACACCATGCCCGCTACGCTTCTTGAACTCGCTAAGGATCCGGTGGAATGCCGGATTGGTGTCGCGCCGAACCAACTGCGCGCGCGCCGTTCCGTCCACATGCACCACGGCCGGGTGCTCCTTCTTCATCCGTGACGTGCAATCGAAACAGACCGTCATGAACTCCGCCGCGTGCCGGGCCGGGTCCGGCCGGACCACGTATTCCTCGCGATCCTCATCCAACACGGCCGGCGCGAAGGGCATAAAGTCACTGCGCTTCAGGTTCCCGTTCAGGCGGTCGACGACCGCGCGGTCCGTCGTCCGCACGAGGATCGATCGGTTCCCCAGCGCCCGGGGTCCCCACTCCATCGAACCGCGAAACCGCCCTACGATAGCGCCTTCGGCCAGTAGTTCGGCGACGCGCGCCTCGCACTCCGGGCATCGCTCGTAGGTCAGACCGGCACGCTTCAACGCAGACTCGATCGCCTCGCTCGCGTACGCCTCGCCAAGGAACACATCGCGAACCGGTTCCGGCATGAAACCTTCCTGCGCACAGATCGCGCCGAGACTGAGCCCGCCATCACCCATGTTCGGATACACAAACAGATGATCCACCTCGTCTAACTCGTGCAGGCGCTGGTTGAGTTTCACGTTGGCGAACACGCCGCCTGCTACAGCCAAGTGATGCAGTCCCGTCTCACGCAGCCACCACTTCGCGATGGCGACAACATGGGTCTCGAGCAGGAACTGGGCCCAGGCCGAGAGGTCCTCGCGCGAGTACTTCGGCATCAGGGCGTGTCGCACCCACGCCTCCCCTTGGCGCCCGTGGGGCCCGGTATAGATGAGGCGGCCATCCCGCAAGGCAAACGGCGCCGATTCCTTCACGCGCGCCGGATCGCCCGAGGCGGCCAGGCCGGTAACCTTCCCCTCATCACGACACGGCACGAAGCCGAACGCGCCGGTCAGCAGCTCGAAGAACAGGCCAAAGGAATCTTTCGAACCGGCCGACCACAATCGCGAGATGCCCTCCCCAACCTTGCAGCGCGACACGGTCAGCGACAGGCCATCGCCCATACCATCCGCCGTAACGCAAAGCGTCTCCTCGAAGCCGGACATGAACCAAGCCCCGGCGACGTGGGCGTGGTGGTGTTCAACGAAATCAATGGGCGCTCGTCGCAGAGCCTTGGGAAGCGAACGCCGCGTCACCGGCGCTAGCAGCGGCTTGGTAAGCGTGCGCAGGAGCGAGCGTTCCGAGGTGTGCGAGATCGGCGTCACGAACGTCACGAAGTCTATGAAACGCTTGAACGCCGTGTCCTTCTTGCTGCGGCGGCTGTCGAACATCCACGCATGGATCTTCGGAAACAGGCGCACCGGAAACGGCGGCGTCATGTGGCCGCAGACGTGGATTCGGCCGATGTCGCCGGCCCCCACGCCGGTGTACTCGAGAAGAGCGGCGAGCGCCTGGTGCGGAAATCCGCCCTCATTCTTTCGGCGCGTGTACCGTTCCTCGTTGGCAGCAAACACCACCTTCGGGCCGTCACAAAGCGTGACGCCTGCATCGAAGAAGTCTTCGTTGATACCGAGCGCAATCACCGTATAAGTCCGTAACCTCTGTGAAATCGACCCCTTACACGGCGCCGCTCACGGAAGATTCTCGGCCCAACCACTCCATTCCCACTCACCAAAAATTGAAGTATATCACAAGTACGAACGCAAGGCGTTCCACAACGCCGCCGGGCGCAACGAGAACAGGAGCGCAAGCTCGACCATCGGCGCGCACCAACATTGGACGCATCCCTTCGGTACCGACAGATCCGCGTACTGCACATCAAGGGCCGTTCCCGGCCGATGACCCTTCAGAAATCGACCGACCTGCGCCTGATGACAAGCCAGCATCGTGCCGTCTGGCTCGATCGAGAACGTCAATACGCCCGCACTGCACCATATAGGCGTCGGATCGGGCCACTTCGCCAAGTGCTCGAGGCCAGCCACCGAGTTCCGAACGGGCGCGCCCGATCGCTTAAGCTCGACAAGATGCGCGATGGCCTCCCGGTACGGCTCCACCGGCGGCGCGATAGGATTCGCTTCTGTGGACGAATCGAGCCATTTCGTCGCCGGTTGAAACATAACCATGAGACCTTGTGCTCGCGCAATCGCGACGACATCGTCCAGTACGCCTAGGTTGTAGCTAGACATAACGCACTGAAGTGAGACCGATATTCCCCCTTGACGGCACGCTTCGGCCGCCTCGAGCGTCTTATCGAACGCCCCTGGTCCGCGCACATCGTCGTGGACCGCCCGCGGGCCGTCTAGGCTCAGATTGACGTGATCAACGTACCGCAGGTCATCCATGTGTTGTGGCACAAGCCAGCCGTTTGTGCTCAGGAAGACCACGAATCCGCGCGCCCGTGCATGGGCCAGGATCTCGCCGATGTCCTTTCGGATCAACGGCTCGCCGCCACCGAAAGTGAGCCATCGCACACCGAGGTCCCACAGCGTGTCGAGGCCGCGTTGGACGTCGTCGGTACCCAGCTCATCCGCCGCCGCGTTGCATGCGCCGCAGTACTTGCAGCGCAAGTTGCACCGGAACGTCACATTCCACTCGCCGAACAGCGGCATGGGACGCCGAAGCACACGGATCTTGACCAGCGCCGTCGCCAGCAGCGCCATCTGACGCAAGGTACCGAGTTTACTTCCGTCCGCCATCGTTGTCCTCTTGCACACCCACCGCGCGCATGCGGCCCGTCGAAGTCAATGCCACCCAGCCAATGGGAATCCACAACCAGAGCGAGATCAATCGGAACGCACCAACCGCCAACGCCAGGTGCCCGCTCGGCACCCGCATGAACTTGAGCGACACGCCCAGAAAACCCTCAATGGCGCCAATTCCACCGGGCAAACCGCTGACGGCACCAACCAGCATACTGGCGGGCGCCATGAACAGAGCCTGCCAGAGCCCAAAATCGCCCGGCAAGTCGCGCACCACAAGATACAGGGCAAATCCATTGATGAACCAGCCGGCCATGACAAGCAGCGCTACGGCAAAAACCTCGGGCCGGCGCCAGAATCCCTCCGCAAGGACGAGCCGCTCTTTGGCGAACAGGCGCAAGAGCCGATCCGCCCCCAACAGGAATGCGGCCACTACGGCCGCCATAACCAGCGGTGCGAGCCATGGGCGGAACAGGTACGCGCCCAGGCCCGTGCAGGCGGCAACGGCCCCCGCGCCTCCGAAGAAGAGTATCACCACTTCCGCCTTAGCCGCCTGGCGAAACCGCGCTACGCCCATCCGCGCCAGCGCCTCCGAGCGCACGAAACGCCCGAGCTGGAGCGGCAAAAGAAGCCCCGCAAATCCGCAAAGGTAGATGACCACGCCACGCAACGGCGCCACACGAATGCCGAACAGCCGGAGCAGCCAGAGCCATACTACCATGTCGTAGATAACATTCAGGGTCTGAACGCCAAACGCCGCCGCCAGCGTGTCCGTCCCGCCTTTCCAATAGGCCAGCGAGGCATGCCAATCCCCCATGAAAAGCGAGGCAAGTCCCACCACCGTCACCAACGCTAACACAACCAGCGCCAGTAATCTCGAATGCGACTTTGCGAAATCGAGGAGCTTCATAAGTCCGGTCGGCTTTCCACGCAAGACGTCTTTCCGTTTAGCCGCGTCATCGGGCCACTCAGAGCCGCCCCTCCGCCGCGCGCCCGGGCCAGTTTACCCGAACGCGCGTGCCCGTGTCATGCCTTCACCCGGGCCTTAATCACAATTCTCGAAACGGCTGCCGCGCTCTGCCCCGATGCACCCGGCGCAATGATCGTAGTGCCGAAGACTTCGGCTCAGCATTCCGAGCTTGTGGTGTTTTGGATGCGGCGGATACAGGGAGGCCGGTGGCCGAAACAGACCTTAAGGAAAAGAATCCGAGAAAGAATCCGAGAAAGACTTGACTTTCGGGTATTTCGTTTCGTATCCTTTGCATCTCTTGGAGCCGAGGTAGCTCAGGTGGTAGAGCACCGGACTGAAAATCCGGGTGTCGACAGTTCAACTCTGTCCCTCGGCACCATTTTTGCTGGAGTAGCTCAGTCGGTAGAGCACATCACTCGTAATGATGGGGTCAGGGGTTCGATTCCCCTCTCCAGCTCCAGTGGTAATTATGGTGTGTCAGACAACACGCCTGAGGGCGCGTTTTTCTGCCCGATGCTCGATCGAGCACCGTAAGTGATTGTCAGGAACGGACTTATTTCTTTCCGCAACACGGGACGGTAACCAGCCCTATGGAAATGAAGCAATCCTTCAGTACGTCGGAAGTGGCGCGCTATTGCCACGTCACAGCGGACACCATCCGCAAATGGGCCGAGGCAGGTCGTATCCATGTTTTCAAAACACCGGGCGGTCACCGACGGATTCGTCGCGAGGACTTGATCCTATTCCTCCGCGAGAACGGGATTCCCATCCATTCCGACCTGGACAACTCCGGCACCAAGGCCCTGGTGGTCGACGATGAGAAAGCTGTGATTTCCGTGATCCGGCGATTCCTGGAACGGTCCCAGACCCCCTTCCAGATCGAGGTCGCCATGGATGGTTACGACGCAGGACTCCTGGTGGCAACGTTCCGTCCCGACGTGGTCTTCCTGGACCTCCGGCTTCCCGGCGTCGATGGGTTCGAGGTCTGTCGCCGCATCAAGTCGTCGCCCGACCACTCGAGGACGCACGTGATCGCCATGACCGGCTACTACGAGCCCGAAGTGGCCGAGCGAATCGTCGAGCTGGGCGCGTCCATGTGCCTCCAGAAACCATTCACCCCCGACGACTTGCGCCGGGCATTGGCAAAGGTCGGCGTCGAGATTCAGTAGACGCCGCATTGTTGAACTTGTGGCGCGCGAAGGGCTTTGGCCTTCGCGCGTTTCTCTTTTCACGCAAAGGGCGGCTCGCAAGCCACACTCGCCAACAGCATCTGAGCCGATCGCTCTTGCTCCTCGTTGCCAGAGACGGCCAGCCATACGCTGCCTTCGGCGCCATGCACGCCGCCGCCCGCCACCAACTCGACGCGCGCGCCCGTCAGCATCGAGAGCGCCTCAAGCTCGGTGACCATTTCGCCGGCGACGGGCCAGAACCTCGGACCCTTCGCACCGGGCGCGTTAAGAAGCGCCGCGATCGTGTCCAGGTCGGCATCCACCCGCTTTTCGAGACCGGCCGTAATCAGGAGGCGGACACGGCGCCCCATACTGGCCTGCAGGGCGAGGGCTATGGTCCCACCCTTGGGATCGCCAATCAGGATCCCGGCGCGCCGCTGCGCCAGGTTGACCGCGTTAGCGCCCTTCACAACCACATCGCCTTCCTTCAATGCGTCGGCGACATCGGCAATCGTCTTGCCCTGTTGCCACACGCCCTGGACAATCACGACATCGCCCGGAAACCGCCTTTCATCCGCGAGGCGCCCGGTTTCCGTCGTCGGTTGGCCGGGCGGCAATGTGATCCCACGAAAGAAGCGCCGCCGGTCGAAAATACCCGCTTCGCCTAGGCCCCGCAGAATCTCTTCGGCGACGTATCCATCGGTCGTTCCGGCAATGATCACAATCGTCCCGGATTCCAGAGCTTCCCCAATGGCTGCATGGGCCGCCACCGCCTTGCCGATAAGGCGTTTTCCAGCAGCCGGCGTGATCACGTAGGACTTGGTCATTTCGTCTCCATTCCTCCTGCTAGATCATCCGCTTCCTTCACAACTTCTCGACACTAAGCGACGCCTCGAGCGCGTAGGCAAGGTTCCACGAAACATTGTCCGGCGGCCCAGGATGCGATGTGCCGTGTGCGGGAAAGTATCCGGCCGTAGGCGAACGCAAGCTCTCGGCGCTGATGTTCCTCAGTAGCCAGTCGCGCGCGTCCAGAGCCCTGGGCCGATAGTGCGCAATGTCCTCGTCGCTGAGGTAGCCGGCATCACGTACGCGCACGTACGACAGGATGGCGCCGGCCGTCATGCCCAGCCATTTGTCGTCGCGGCCGGACATCCCACACGCGCCATCCTCGAACTGACACGCGTCGAACTGCCATTTCATCGACGCGGCGCACTTCTCGGCGATGCCGGCCCGCAACGGCTCGTCCGCCGTGGCCTGGGCAAGCCGCGTCAAGTAGGAGATGGCAATGATCGAGGTATAGCCCCAGGCCACTTCGCAGGAAGTGGCCTCATCGAAATGCTCGAACTTGGCCTGCGTCGTAGGCGCCACGACCCACGTCCCGAGCCGCGAAGACCACACGCCATGGTACGTGCCCGGCTCCACCTCGCTAAGGAAATACTGGGCGAGGCGTTCGGCGGCGGCCAGCACGTCAGGGCGTTCCTTGACGGTGTAGTAGGCCATCAGGCCGTTGCCGACGTCCGCGGTGTCGCACGAGTTCCCGGCGTCCGGCATGTCGCCGCCGGGATAGCCGTTGCGGTAGCAACTCCCTTCCTCCCACTCGAAGGTCTTCATCCACTCGAACAACGCGGCCACCTTGTCGTCAAAATCGGCGACCTGCGGATGGTTCCGCTTGATCTCGCGATACATCACCATGCCAAGCGCGAAGTGAGGTGGGTGAAAATCGGCCGCGTCACACAGGCAACCGAGGTAGAAAACGGCCAACCGATCGGCAGCCGCGCGATACGCCTCGACCCCGGTGGCGCGATAGGCCTCGTTGAGCGCCGTAGCCCATCGCGGATAGCTGTTACGCTTCGCGCCCCATGTTGCGCAACCGGTCAGGCGAGGATCCAGCCGGCCGATGTCCATTTGCCACTCGACGAACAGGTCCGCCAGGAGCCGGATCGACGACAGGGCCGCCGGCGGCCGATCCGGATCGGGCGCGCCAGGCGCTTCGCCATATGCCGCTAGGCCATCCAGCACCGTCGCGCCAAGGCCGACAGCGGCCGACAGGTTCAAGAAGCCGCGCCGCGGCACGGCACGCATCGGATCCATAAAGGATCTCCTACCGCAAATGGGACAACTGACAGATGTGGGTTGGATTCTGCACGGCATCGCGCACGCACGTCAAGAACGGGCCGCCGATCGCCACGTAGGCGCCACCGGCATGGCCATCAACGCCGACGGAAAGGCCCTCGACGGCCACACCTACGAGGATTGCCGGCCGATCCGCTCCAACTCCGTGTCGGGTTTCGTGCAATGGGGCGATAAGGCCGCGTTGCCTGAAGGCGATGCGCCAATGCAAATCGAGTTGAGCCTACGCGACGCCCATCTGTACGGATTCACCTTCACTCGGTGACAGACGCTGCCTCGACGGGTGGATACAGCGAGTGGTAGGCGGCGTAGTTGGCAAGGACGGCCTTGACGTAGCTACGGGTCTCGCGGAAGGGAATCAACTCGACGAAGGTATCGAGATCGGCCTCGATGTAGCGCTGCCGCCACTTCCGCGCGTTGCCGGGGCCGGCGTTGTACGCGGCCAAGGCATACACGAGATTGCCTTCGCCGTGCTCGACCATGCGCATGAGGTAGTAGGCGCCGAGTCGTAGCGAGTTGGCCGGCTCATCCAGATTGGAGATATGCTCGGCGCTCACGGCCGGCTCGACCTTGGCGAGCCACGTCGCCGTGTCCGGCATGACTTGCATCACGCCGCGCGCACCGGCCGAAGACGACAGCGCAGGGCGAAAGGTGCTTTCCTGACGGGCGACGGCCAGCAGTAGGTACGGATCGAGCCGCGTCTCCTCGGCCAAGGCGCACACGTAGGGCCAGTAGGCGCGCGGATAGGTGAGCCGCTGCCGGGCCGGCGTCGGCGTATTGTCGAGGTAGCCCCAACCGAAGGCGTCGGCCAACTCGAGGGCCGTATGCGCGAGGCCCGCCTCAGCCATGGCCTGATACACAACGTCGACGTGATCTCGATCTCGGAGAGTGAGGCCGATCGCGAGCGCTTCCCACTCGCCTTCTTCGAGGCCGTGCTGGCCGAAGAAGTACAGACGCTGGAATTCGGTGGTGTTGCGGATGTCATCGGGCACGTCCGGCGCCGGGCCGGGCAAGGGCCGTGGCCGCAGAAACGTCCTGCCGCCGTCGATGCCCAAATTGAAGCCGCTCTCTTCAGAGCCTTCGGCCGCCTCGTGCAATCGTTGGAGCGCACGATGGGCGTAATACTCGCCCACGCTGCCTTCGGCCGCCTCGCGGAAATCATCGAGCGCGCCCTTCTCGTCGCCTTCCCCGGCCCGATCGAGTCCGCAGAAATAGCATGCCGCCGAATGATAGTCGCTCTTGGGAAGCTCCTTCCGTAGTTCGTGCAACGCCTTGAGCCGGCTGTCGGCTTTGCCGACTTCGCCATACAAGCGCGCCGCCGAAAAGTAGCCACCGTCGGCCCACTCATGGGCGGCAAACCGCTGCGCGAACTCGAGATAGGCGTCGGCGGCGGCCTCCTCCCGATCCTTGCGTTCGAGATGGCGAGCCAACCACCAATGGGCCTCGGCCGTGATGGGATCCTCGGCGTGGCGTTCGCGCAGCGTGTGACAACGCGCACGAACGGTATCGAGGTCATCCGCCTCGAGGGCTTTGCGAAGCCCGTGCACGAGCCAGAGGCACGACAGGTCCTCCGCAAACGGGTACTCGCCCAGCGTCTTCCACCAAGCCATGTCGCCATGCGCCCAAGCCTGCGGCGTCGCGCTGGCCCATGCGCCGAGATCCGCATCGGGCAGCTCGTGTTCGGGCGGGCCGAGGGCACTCGTCGTCATGCTGTTCAGGATGACTCCGGCCTCGGTGTAGTATCCGGAGCGAAGCAGTCCACGCGCCGCCGCAAGCCGTTGGGCCGGCTCGACGGAACGGGACAGCAGCCGGGCGGCGTCCCGCCTCGTGTAAACAAATGGGGTGGTGGCCGCAATACTCGCGAAGAACGCCAATCCGACTGATCGCTCACCATCGATATCGAGCCGTGCCTCGGCCGTCTGCCACGCGCGGCGCTCGAACCACCACAGGTGCGGCTCGACGCCCAGCAGGGCATCCATGAGGGGAAGCCCCTCACCGGCTCTCTTCTCCTTAAGGTAGAGAAGGCCCAGGTACATTTTGGCCATGAGCGTCCAGGGGCCCTCCGGCTCATTGCCGATGAACTCCGTGTACGCGAGAATAGCGCCATCGGCGTTGCCGGCCCGCGCCCGGCAACCGGCAACACGCAATCGCGCATAGGACGACAGAGGCCCGCCGGTTTCAGCGCATTGACAATAGGACTCCACGGCGTCGCCGTAACGCGCCTGACGCTCGGCCTCACGGCCGCCGAGATAGGCCTCCTCGCCAGGCATCACCCCTGCAACGGCCGCAACCACTACCATGAGCGCCAGCACTACCGGACGTCTCCTCCTAACGGCTCGAGTCTGTGGGAAACCCTACTTCCGGGGGTAGGTCTCATCGAGGAAGGCGACGATCTTGACAACTTCCTCGGGGGCCACCTTCGCACCGCGTTCTTCGACCATCCGCTTCACGGTGTCCTGCCATGCAACAGCGCCTTCGTACTTCTCAACCTTCGCAAAGGCATGGCACTTCGAGCAACGCTCCTGACACAATGCCGCGATGTCCTCGGCCGGTTCAGCCTCCGCCCCAACCGTCTCCTGAGCGGCCTCCTCGACCGCGGTCTCCGCGGGCGTCTCAACTGGCGCTTGAGACGCCTCGACTTTGGCCCCGGCGTCCGGCGCCTGTTGGGAAACCGGCTCTCTTGTGGGCGCGGCAACCTTTCCGCATCCAACGCCAACACCCATCAGTAGGCCGACCGTCAAGGCAACAGCGATCACCTTCATCATACGCTCGATCTCCTCTCCTTTGAGCTCGCGCGCTTGGGCACGAGCGCCACATCATCCTCCGACACCGGGCCGCCGCGCAATCTCTTCAAGCGCTGCCGTCAACTCGGCCTGACCGCGCGCCGCTTCGGGACGTCCATAAAGATTCTCGAACTCGTGGGGATCCCGCTCCAAATCGTAGAACGCCTTGAGTTCCTCTCGCGGGGACTCGACGAGCTTATGCCGCTTCGTGCGTGCGATTCGGATGCCGTCTGGGCCTTCACAATAGGCGACATCCCGCAGTACGGACTGCGCGCCCTCCAACTGCGGCCGGAGCGTCCGGCCCTCGATGCACGAGGGGGCATCGAGCCCGGCCGTGTCCAGGATCGTCGGCATGATGTCCGTGAGCTGTGCCAGGGTATCGTCGGCTACGCCCCGCCGTTGGCCCACCGCACCGGCAATAATGAGCGGCACCCGGATCAAGGCGTCGTACATCTTCGCGCCTCCCTTGATGATCAGGCCGTGTTGTCCCATGTAGTCGCCGTGATCCGAGGCGTAGACAATCAGGTTGTTCGTAAAGCCGCGGCCCGTGAGCGTGGCAAGGACGCGCCCGATTTGGTGGTCCATATGGCTAATTGACGCGTAATAATGGGCCAAGACTCGCCGGAATCGGGCCTCGGTCATCTTGGCCGGATCGAAGAAGCCGCCATGGCACGCATCGGCTTTCGGAACGGGCAGACACCAACCCGGCGGCAGCGTGAGCTGTCGCGGCGCATATATGCGACTCCAACGCGCCGGCGGATCGAAGGGATGATGAGGTTTGATGAACCCCACGAAAAGAAAGAACGGCTCACGGGCGGATTGGACGAATCGCACCGCCATGTTGCCGATCCACGTCGTCGAATGCTGCGCCTCGCTAAGATTCGAGGTCATCGCACCGAAGGTGTCCCAGTAGCGCTTCGGCGCGCTATCGCGATCCACCTGGTCCCACACGTCCATCTCATCAAGAACGCCTTGCTCCTTGAGCCAGGCATGGTAGTCGTCAACGTAGCGCCCGTGGCCGTCCTGCTCGGCCAGTTGCATCACATCGAAACCGTAGTCGGCGCGCGGCGGATTGAAATGCATCTTGCCGATGGCGGCCGTATTGTAGCCTGAGGCCTTGAGCGTCGCCGGAAGCGTCGTGGAAGACGTCGGCAGTCCTTGCCGATTGCCAAGCACCCCGTGCGTGCTCGGATATTGCCCGGTGAGCAGCGTGCTGCGCGAAGGAACGCACAGGGGAAACTGGCACACGGTTTGATCGAACACGACCCCGTGCGCCGCCAACGCGTCCAGGTTCGGCGTGCGGACATCCGGATTGCCGGCGAATCCGGCACAGTCCCACCGGTGCTGGTCGGACAAGATGACAATGACATTCGGGCGCGCCATAGGGTTTTGAGTATAGGCAACTCGGACGGAACCTTCAAGGCATCCGAAGCCACCGCTCGCGTCAGCGGCCTATCCCGAGGATCCGCTCCGCGTTGCCCTTACCTATCGCGTCTCGAGCCGCCTCATCGATGCCCGCCCGCGCGAGCTTCGCGACGTTGGCCAACGGATTGAACAGCGGGAAGTTCGATCCCAACAGGATTCGATCCACGCCGAAACGCGGCACGGCCGCCTCAAGTTCGCCCATGGTCTCGTAGTTCGACGTGTCGAAATAGAAATTGTCCGGCAACGGATCGCCGGCCAGTTCCGGCTGGCCTATCTTGAGACCAAGGGCCACTATGGTAACCTCCGGATAGGCGCGCGCGAAGCTGCCGATCGCCTCCGGCGGGACGGCATCAACCTTGTAAGGACGGAACTGCCGGCGCGGATCCTCGAGGCCGGACTGCACGCACACCGGGAGCTCGCGCTGGGCCGCTTCGGCCATAAGCGGCGCCAGGGCGGCATCCGTTAGTTCGTACCTGTGGTAGTTTGGGTAGAGGACAAGGCCACGCATGCCGTAGGAATCGACACAGCGCCGCAGGTCGTCGAACCAACCAGTGATCGTCGGCCGCAAAACCGCAAAGGGCACAAACCGATCTCGGTGCGCCGCGATGACGCGATCCAGGGCATCGTTACCGTCCTGCGGATTGAACAAATGCACCGCGTCCAACGACGACACCGCCGCGCGCTCGACCCCGCGGGCATCCATCGCCGCCAGAAGTGCATCGAGGCCGCGAACCGGCCGGTACGGCCAATGGCCGAGCTTGGCATTGAAATCAAACATGAAGCCACTTCCGAACGTTTTCGCCGAGAATCATGGCCTGGGTGGCCTCGTCGATACTGGCCGACAATACCTTCGTCATCTGAACAACGAAGCTCCGGCCCGGAATATCCGAGCCGTAGAAGATGCGCGCGCGGCCGAGGTGTTTGAGCAAGCAGTCGACGATGCCATCCTCCGGCTCGCCACCGGAGACATCCATCGAGACATTCGGATTACCGCACACGACGCGCGCCGATTCCTCCCAAAGCCCGCCGCAGTGGGCCATCCAGATCTTCATAGCCGGATACCGCTGCGCCATCGCCGCCACGTGGAAGCAGGTCGACTCCTTCGGCAGGTTACCCGTCGCCTTCGTCCACGTGTGTTGCAGGATAGGTATGTCGAGTTCGATGCATCGCTCGATGAGCGGATTCAGACGCGGATCGTCCACGAACTGCGACACCCAGAGCTTGACCATGCGGCTCGTGCCGTGGACAACGCATCGGTCGAGTTCCTCGAGCGATTTCTCCACGTGGTCGGCGCTCAGGTACACCGCCCCGATGAACCGCCCCGGATACCGCCGACACGCCTCGATCACATCGCTGTTAGCTTCCTCGAGGACCTCGGCTGTCGGGAAATAGGTCCACTGCCGCCCCAACGACGAGATACACAGCTTGTCTACGCCGGCACGATCCGCCAGTTCAAGGATTCCAGCAAGTTCCGTCTCGTCCGCCGAGCGAATATGGGCGTGACAATCGATAATCATACCGTAGGACTTCCTATGGGCACGGCAGTGTACCGTGCCCCGGTCGAGGCGTGCAAACCAAACGGCCCGCGCGCCACGTGGGCGCCACGGTTGGCGCACGATGATCGTGCGCTGATCCGGAGGTGTGCGCGCACGCGACAACCGCGAACCACGCTACGCCAACAAGCGTCTGCGCGTCGGCGTTCTTGCTTCCGAAATTGCCACGTTCCAGGACGACGTCGCAACGGGGACCCCATGCTTTTCAATGGTGATCCGTTCTCCGTTCGCCCCCCGCTCGGGGCCAAATCCGTTTTCTGGGGGCTGGTCACGCGGGGGAGTTCTTTGGAATGCATACGCGGATGCCGTAGAATGCTCACGGACGAGGAGACCAATAACATGAAATACGGCATTGGGGCCGCGGTTGCGCTGGTGGCGCTCTACCTGTGTTCGTCACTGGGCGGGTGTCCGACGCCGGCGGAGGGTGAAGGTGAGGGCGAAGGCGAAGGCGTGCCGGAAGGCCTCGTGGTCATTGCGGAGGGCTGGTTCCAGATGGGTGCCCTCGAACGGGAGACCGGCAGCGCGGACGAGTATCCCACCCATTTCATCTACTTGGACGAGTACCAGATCGGCCAGTACGAGGTAACAAACGCCGAGTTTGTGGGGGTACTGAACTGGGCGCTCGAGCAAGGCGATCTGGAAAGCAGCAGCGGCACCGACTACGCCGGCCAAGACGTGTATGCCTTCGGTAAGATGATGCTCGACCTGAACCACGCCCAGTGCCCTATCGTCTTCACCGACAACGTCTTCTCGGTCAGAATCCGCGAGGATGCCGCCATGGACAACCATCCCGTGGTCTTGGTCACGTGGTATGGCGCCGTGGCCTACTGCAATTGGCGCAGTCGCATGGAAGGCCTGAAACCCGTGTACAACCTGGAGACCTGGGAACGCATCAAACCGGCCCCAAACGGCTACCGCCTGCCCACCGAGGCCGAATGGGAACGTGCGGCCGCGTGGGGTCCCGAGCTGGATTGGATAGCCATGCCGGACGGCACGGCGGGCGGCCATTACATCTACGCCATCCAGAGCGATACCGTCGACACAAGTAGGGCCAACTATATCAAGGCCAATCCAGCCGACCTGGATGCCAACCCGCTGACATCCCCGGTGGGTTTCTTCGAGGCGCAGATGAGTCCTTCGGGCTGCTATGACATGACCGGTAACGCCATCGAATGGTGCGGCGACTGGTACGGCGCCTACGAAGCCGCCAGCCACGGAAACTACCAAGGCCCGCCCACCGGGTCGAAGCGCGTGGCGCGCGGCGGTGGCTGGAACTCCGACAGCTATACGGTCCGGGCCTCGGCCCGTGACTCCTACGGTGAGAACACAGCCCAGATCTACATCGGCTTTCGCGTGGCGCGGACGCCCTAGAGACGGCATCCGACACATCGAGCCGGCGTGACGCCTGCAAGGAGGAAGCCGCAGACCATGATCGCATTCCAGTGGAACATGCCGACACGGGTCATGCTCGGCAAGAATGCCCTCGACTCCCTCGCCAACGATGATTCGGGGCTGGGCCGACGCCCCCTCGTGGTGACCGGGCGAAGCTCCGCCCGCGCATCCGGCGCACTGGACCGCCTCCTCGCCCAGTGGCCCAACGCCGTCGTCTTCGACAAGGTCGAAGAAAACCCCACCACCGACACCTGTGATCGCGGCGCGGCGGTCTGTCGTGAGAACAGGTGCGACCTCGTCGTGGCCATCGGAGGCGGCAGCCCCATGGACGCGGCCAAGGCTATCGCCATGCTGGCCTGCAATCCGGGACGGTGCGAAGACTACTTCGGGCGCGACGTGTTCAAGAAGGGCAATTTACCGATCATTGCCGTGCCGACAACCGCCGGCACGGGCAGCGAGGTCACGCCCTATGCCGTGATCACGGACCACGCACACACGTTCAAGAAGACCATCGCCGGGCAAACGCTATTCCCGCAGTATGCTCTGCTGGACCCGACGCTCTCCGTGTCCATGTCCGCCACCATCACCGCCAATACAGGCTTTGACGCACTCAGCCACGCCGTCGAAGGCATGATCTCACTCAAATCCACTCCACTCGGCGATGCCCTCGCTCTCGAGAGTTGCCGCGTCATCCGGCAGTGGCTCCCTCGGGCGGTCGAGGCACCGGACGACCTCGAGGCGCGCGGTCAAATGCTCTATGCCGCCATGCTGGCAGGTTGCGTCATCGCTCAGAGCGGCACCACCGCCATCCACGGCATGGGCTACTACTTCACCCTCGAGTTCGGCCTCCCTCACGGACTCGCCAACGCCCTCCTGCTCATCCCCGCCTTCGAACGCAATGCACGCTGTCTCCCTGACAAAGTCGCCGCCATCGCCAACGCCCTCGGCCATCCCGCCGCACCAAGTGCTGACCACGCGGGACGCGCCTTCCGCCAGGCCATCATCGACCTCGCCGGACAGGTGGGCCTTGACTTGTCCGCAAACAACGCCGGCGTGGCAAGGGAGGCCTTGCGGCCATTCGCGGAGAGCATCGTCGCCGACCGGCCCCGCTTCAAAAACCAGACCGGCGATTGGTCCCTCGAGGACGTGGCCGCCGTATTCGAAGACGCATGGTCCGGCCCCACGGCATAGCCGCGACATGCGCACACAATATTTATTGTTAATCACAGTTATCGCAATACAGTCATCCGCCAGGTTGACACGGCCCAGGCCAATTCTTACAATACCCATCATCAAACCCCTGCTTCGTGACGACACGGAAGAGGGACAGGAGTATGTTGATGAAGCCACAGATTACGGAACTCGTAGACGTCATTCTCCACATCATCCAAGAATATCCGGAGAACTCGTTGACGGAGACGACCGTACGCTCTTGGCTGTCCAACCGTGGATACAAGAAGCGCGACATCGAGGCGGCGATGAAGCTGGTGAAGCCCCGGTTCGCGTCGTGCAAACCCACCCCGGTGCACCGCCCAGCGTCGATCCGAACCCTTTCGCCGCGCGAGCAACAGCAGCTCTCGCCGGAGGCCCGGAACGCCTTGGCGCGCCTCGAACTCTACGGACTCCTGAGCCCCTCGGAACGAGAGTTGATCCTTCACCACCTGGACCATTTTGAGGGTGAAGTTGGCGTAGATGAATTGGACTATCTGTTGTCGTGGCTGATCTGCGGCGATCGGAACGTCGAGTTCCAGCAAACCGTGGCTAACACATTGGACGACAACCTTCGCGGCCTGCACTGAGGCGCCCAGGGCGCGCCTCGCCGAGCGGCGGGCGGATGGGCGTCAAGCGTTGATATGACATGTGAAGCCACGAGGGCAAGCCGCCGTCGTATTGCCGTTTTCCCGCTGGGCGCGCTCGAACGGGGCGCAGAGGCGTTGCCATCCGGAGGCGGGACAGCCGCTGCAGTGAACGAGAGTCTCTCAGGAGTGAATACGTATGGGCAAGTGCCTGGTAGTGGTCGAGTCGCCGGCGAAAGCGCGGACGATCAGCAAGTTGCTTGGTTCAAACTACGTGGTGCGGGCAAGCAACGGACACGTGCGCGATCTTCCCAAGAACTCGTTGGGCGTGGACATTGAGAATGGTTTCGCGCCGAAGTACCTTCCCCTCCCGGACTCGGCGGCGGCGATCAAGCACATCCGCGAGGCCGCGAAGAAGGTGGATCGGATCCTGCTGGCCTCCGACCCGGACCGTGAAGGGGAGGCCATCGGTTGGCACGTGGCCCAACTGCTCAAGCGCTCGGGCAAACCCATCCAGCGCATCGAGTTCAATGCCATCACCAAACGCAACGTAACCGAAGCCGTCAAGCACCCGCGGGACATCGATCAGGATCTGGTCGATGCCCAGCAGGCCCGCCGAATCCTCGATCGCTTGGTTGGATACAAGATCAGCCCTCTCCTCCAATGGCGTGTTCGTCGAGGCCTCAGCGCGGGACGTGTTCAGTCCGTAGCCGTTCGGATGGTCTGCGACCGCGAGGCCGAGATCCGCAGCTTCGTTCCCGAGGAGTACTGGACCATCGACGCCGTGCTGAAGACCGTGCACGAGGAGATGATGACCGCGCGCCTCGCGATGATCCGCGGCGAGAAAGCCCGCGTCGTGAACGAGGCCGGAGCGCGCGCCATTGTGGCCGACCTCGAGAACGCCGAGTATCGCGTGGCGAGTGTCGAGCGCAAGGAGGTCCGCCGGCATCCCTATGCGCCGTTCATCACCAGCACCCTTCAGCAAGAGGCGGCCCGAAAACTCCGGTTCAGCCCGCGCCAGACCATGCGGATCGCTCAGGTGCTGTACGAAGGCGTGACCGTCGGCGACGAGGGCCAGGTCGGCATTATCACCTATATGCGCACGGACTCGACCCGGATCGATCCGGAAGCGATCGCCGAGGTCCGCGACTATATCGGCCGGAACTTCGAGCCCACCATGCTGCCCGAAAGCCCCAACGTGTACCGAAGCAAGCGGGGCGCCCAGGATGCGCACGAGGCCATTCGGCCGACATCCGCATTCCGAACACCCGACTCCCTCGCGGCGTACCTCGACGCCGATCAGCTCAAGCTGTATACCCTAATCTGGCAGCGGTTTGTGGCATCCCAGATGGCCTCCGCGGTGCTGGACCAGACGACCGTGGACGTCGCGGCGAAGGAGTACGTGTTCCGCGCAACGGGCTCCGTGGTGAAGTTCGCCGGATTCACGAAGCTGTATGAAGAAAGCGCGGATGACTCAACCAAGAACGGTCGCGACGCGGAAGCGGATCGATCCATACCGGCGGTTGCGGAAGGCGAACGACTGTCGGTCCAGGAACTGAGGCCGGAACAGCACTTCACGAAGCCGCCGCCCCGTTACTCGGAGGCAAGCCTCATCCGAGCCCTCGAAGAGAATGGCATCGGCCGGCCCAGCACCTACGCGCCGACGATCAACACCATCCAGGATCGCGGGTACGTGACGCGCGAGAAGGCCTATCTCCGGCCGACGGAACTCGGCGAACAGGTCAACGCACTTCTACTCGAGAGCTTCCCCGACATCCTCGACATCAACTTCACCGCCAGCCTCGAAGAGGATCTTGACCACGTCGAGGAAGGACGGCGGTCATGGTCCGAGTTGCTGGCGGCCTTCTACTCCGGCTTCAGCCGGAATCTCCGAACGGCTCAGCAGCGGATGGTGGGCGAACAGGCGGAAGGTGATGCGCCGTGTCCGGAATGTGGGAAGCCGATGGAGCTACGGACGGGCCGGTTCGGCCCTTTCTTGGCGTGTACGGACTACCCAACGTGCCGCGGCTCAAAACGGATCGCCAAGCCCAAGACGGTCGAGGAAACGGGCGAAACCTGCGACCAGTGCGGCGCACCCATGGTGATCCGGGAGGGCCGATTCGGCCGGTTCATGGCGTGTTCGAAATACCCGGAGTGCAAGAATACGTACAACATCGACGAAAGCGGCAACAAGATCCCGAAACAGCCCAAGGAACCGCCCAAGAAGACCCAACAGAAGTGTCCTCAGTGCGACGGATTCCTGCTCATCCGCAAGAGCCGCGCCGGCGAGGAATTCTACGGATGCGAGCACTATCCCAAGTGCCGCTTCACGAAACCCATGGAGCTGGGCCTGAAATGCCTGCGGCCCGGATGCGACGGCAATCTCGTCACGCGCCGAGGTAAGGGGCGCCGATTCATCGGGTGCGACAAGTATCCGACGTGCGACTACACAGTCTTCGGGCAGTTGGACAAGGAAACTCCGTGTCCAACGTGCGGCAACGCGTGGACCGTTATCGCCAAAGAGCGGAATAAGTCGCGCCGGCGCAAGTGTCCTGTGCCGGGATGCCCCTTCGAGGAAGCCCTGCCCGAGGAAGAATAGGCGATGGCCGAAAACGACAGCGGCGACGACGCCAGCCAGGAAACGCCGCCGTCGCGTATTTCTGCCGACGCTGACGCGTCGCGTGACCGAGACATCGCTCGGTTCGCCGACTACCTCCGATTCGAGCGCGGGTTCTCCGAGCACACCCTGCGTGCGTATCTCCGCGACTTGGACCAGTTCTGCGACTTCGTGACCTCGGGCCCGAAAGCCCTCGCCGAAGATGACCGAGCACGGGACGGCGCCACCTTCGCGGCCATTAGGAAGGCGTCGAGAACCTCCGTCCGCGCCTTCCTGGCCCACGTGCAAACCTCGGGCGGATCCCCGCGCACCTCGGCCCGCAAACTCGCCGCCATCCGCGCCGCCTACAGCTTCTTCGTCCGCGTCGGCGATCTTGAGACCAACCCGGCGGCCTCGGTGAGAAGCCCAAAGCTCGGCCACGATCTGCCCGACGTGCTGAGCATCCCCGAAGTCACGGCGCTGCTCGAAGCGCCCAACACCACCACGCCCCTCGGCAAGCGCGACCGGGCGCTCCTCGAGGTACTCTATTCGAGCGGCATCCGGGCCAGCGAACTGGCCGGACTCACCCTGGACGCCATGGATCTCGAGCGCGGCACCATCACGGTACTCGGCAAGCGACAGAAAGAGCGCATTGCGCCGCTCGGCTCCTACGCCGTCAATGCCGTCCTGGACTACCTCGCCGTCCGCAAATCCCTCGGCAATCCGAATCACGATCGATTCCTGGTGAACCGACTCGGCGGACCGCTAACAACACGGAGCATTCAGCGCGTGGTCGAGCGCTACGTACTCGAAGTGTTGCCCGGCCGGACTTCCGTTTCGCCGCATACCTTGCGCCATACCTTCGCGACGCACATGCTCAATGGCGGCGCCGATCTGCGCGTGGTCCAAGAGCTTCTCGGCCACGAGAGTCTCACGAGCACCCAGATCTACACGCATGTCAGCATCGACCGGCTCAAAGAGGTCTATCGCCACGCCCATCCGCACGCGTGACGGCCATCACGCGCTCGGCCCCCAGATACTCGTAGGCCCCTCATTGCGCTGCGGCGTGCCGGGCGTGCTGCGGCCGTTCTCGACGTACTGCCCGAGGAGTCTCGTGAGGCGCTCGACGATCTCCGGATGCTGATCGCAGACATTCAAGGTTTCGGCGACATCCTTCTCAAGGTCGTAGAGCTGGATCGGCGGCAAACCCATCGTCCGCGCCTCCTGGGGTTTCGGAGGGCTCCAGCCGCCGCTGCCCGAACACAGCTCAAGCTTCCACCGCCCTTGCCGAATCGAGAGCGAACCGTTGATGGAAGCCTGGACTGTCGCCTCGCGGAGGGGGGCCGCAAGAACCTCGCCGCGCAGGACCGGCAGCAGGCTGTAACTGTCCTCGCCGGCGTTGTCCGGCAACGTAGCGCCGACGATGGCCGCCGCCGTCCCGAGGAGATCGGTGAGGCAGACGGTCTCAGCGCACATAGCGCCGGCCGGCACCACGTTCGGCCAGCGAACGAGATACGGAATGCGATGGCCGCCCTCAAAGATATCGGCCTTGTAACCTCGGAACACATAACTTGGATCGTGACCGAGCTTCTCGAGGAGCGGGAAGTTGGCCTTGGGCGAACAGCCGTTGTCGCTCGTGAAAACGACCAGCGTGTTCTCGGCGAGGCCGTGCGAGTCGAGCGCGTCGAGCACGCGCCCAACCACGGCATCGACTTCCATCACGAAATCGGCATACGGATTAAGGCCGCTCGCGTCCTTGAACGGCTCGTTCGGCACAATCGGCGTGTGCGGCGCCGTGAGCGGGAAATAGAGAAAGAACGGCCCACCAGCATCGGCTCGGTCCTGGATGTATTCGACGGCCTTGGCCGTGAGCGTGGGCAGGACATCGTGACAGTCGAAGCCCGGCAGCGCCTCGCCGGGCCGCCAGAACGCGTAGTCCCCACCGCCCTCGGCGTGGGCCGTCGGTAGGGCCACGCACGCGTCGTCCTCGATATAGACGTAAGGCGGCATATCGAGCGACGCCGGAATGCAGAAGTTGTAACCGAATCCGAGGTCCCGAGGGCCGTGCTGCACCGGTTTCGCGTAGTCGACGCTGCCATCTTCCGCCTTGCCCTGGCCTTCCCTAAGCGCCCAGTCCCAGCCGAGATGCCATTTGCCCACGCAGGCCGTGTGGTAACCGTGTTGCTTGAGCAACGAGGCCACCGTCATCCGCTCCGGCGAAATGAGGTGGCGCGAATAGCCGTCGAGCACGCCCTGTTTGAGCGTCGAGCGCCAGGGATAGCGACCGGTGAGAATGCCATAGCGCGTGGGCGTGCACACCGCCGACGGCGAATGGGCGTCCGTGAACACCATGCCTTCACGCCCGATGCGATCGATGTTGGGCGTCCGGATCTTCGAGTCGCGATTCAGACACGACACGTCGCCGTAGCCCAAGTCATCGGCCAGGATGTAGACGATATTCGGCATGTTCGAAGCCTTCGCCGCAGCCCGGGCGCCCGCGCTGCGCGCCAGCACCGCCGTGCCACTCGCGGCTGCCGCCCGCCGCAGAAACGCCCGCCGGCTCAGTGATTGCATGAGCTCCTCTCCTCTTCTTTCGAGTGCCGTGACCACTCCCGCTTATCACCTAGCAGCGAGAACCCCGCTTCTGTCATCTCGAGCGAAGCGAGAGATCTCCCTCGACATTCCTTACGCGCGTCCGCAGGAAACAGGCACTATCCGTGCCTGTCCGCCGCGGACGGCCCTCCTGACCAGAACACTCTCCTCTGTCATCTCGAGCGGAGCGAGAGATCTCCTTCCGAGATTGCGTCACCCGAAGACACAGACCCTCCTGCCATCTCGACGCAAGAGGTCCTCTTGGCCAAAGCGAGGGATCCGATTCTGTCATCTCGAGCGAAGCGAGAGATCTCCTCCGGCATCCTTCACGTGTCTTCGGAAGGGTCAAGACGCCGCTCATTGCCGTGCTGAAGGACGGCCCCTTCCTGTCTCTCAACACCGTTCCTCCACTCCGATCTTAACACCTTGAAACCATCCGTCACTCAGGTCCTTCCATTCCGGATTACAGGCAACCACAAGGCCGTTCTTCTTCTCGCGACGCCATTTCTTGATCTGTTTCTCCCTCGCAATCGCGTCGCGGACATCGCCGAATTCCTCATAGTACACCAGCTTATTCACGTTGTATTTCGCGGTGAAGCCACGCACCATTTTCGCCTTGTGCTCGTAGATCCGGCGATCAATGTCGTTGGTTACGCCCACGTACATCACCCTGTCATTCTTGTTCGTCAGGAGGTAGACATAGTAGCGATGCTCTCTGCGCATAGGATCCTCCTAGCCGCTCCTCTGCCGGCAGGCCTGTATCGTCGTCCTGAACAAACGTGAGGAGTCGCCGCTCCTTTTACTCCAAACGAATGCGAGAAATCGCGGAAGGAGATCTCTCGCTTCGCTCGAGATGACAGGTGGGGACACCGGCGATTCGGAACGGCTATTCCCCGACGTCTCCCAGCGCCGCGTCGACACGGCCGATGGTCTCGTCGATGTCGCTCTCTTTGTGCGAGTAGTTGACGTAGGGCAGGTTGTAGAACGACACCCCGTGGCCGTAGCAGGCATCGAAGAAGCTTGCGGCGAAACCGTCGTCGAACTCGAAGATCGCACATACGTCGAGGCCGCGCAGCCGGACGGGCGCCGCGTGCTTCTCAAACACCGCCGTGAGTCCTTGACGCAGCCGCCCGGCCATGGCCCACAGATGCGCAATCACGTCTTTCTCGCGGTAGAACGAGATCGCGGCCTTGGCGGCGGCCAGGGATAGCGTCTCGCCGCCGAAGGTGGACGAGATGCCGACGGCCCTGGCACTGTCGATGAGGTCCGCGCGGCCGACATAGGCCGAGATCGGCATGCCGTTGGCCAGGCCTTTCCCGAACACCGCCATGTCGGGCATGAAGCCGAAATACTCCTGCGCGCCGCCGACGGCCAGCCGGAATCCGGTGACGATCTCGTCCATGATCAGCAGCGCGCCATACTCCTGGGTGAGTTTCCGCAACGCCGGCAAGAATTCGGCGCCTTTCTCCATGTCGGCGTAATTCGAGGCGACCACCGCCGCGGCGATGTCGTTGCCGTCTTTCTCGAAGGCGGCCTTCCACGGCTCGATGTCGCCCCAGGGCAACGACGCATGCAACGCGGATATCGCCGCAGGAACGCCTTTCTCGGGCCGGCTCGCTGCGATGCCGGCCGGCCGGAATCCGCCGGCGCTCAACGTGTTGATCCAGCCGTTGTAGCCGCACTGAAGCACCTTGTTTCGTCCGGTCGCGTTGCGGGCAATCTTGATGCACGCGGCGATGGCCTCGCCACCGGTCTTGAGAAATCGCACGCGCTCGGCACAAGGCAGGGCCTCGACCAAGAGCTTGGCGACCTCCCCCTCGAGCGGATGCGGATGACCGAAAATGATGCCGTTCTCAAGCTGCGCCGCGATCGCCGCATTGATCTCCGGCACGGCGTATCCCAGCGTGATCGGCCCGAGCGAATTGCGGTAATCGATGTACTCGTTGCCGTCGGCGTCCCACACGCGACAACCCTTCCCTCGGACAATCTGGGCGGGCTCGGCACCTTCCAGCGTCGGCGCCTTCGAGGAGGTGGAACTGCCCTGCGCCAAGGACCTCGTGCTTTCTCGGTACAGGGCCCAGGATTTCGAAACATCGTGGCTCATGGCAGATCCTCCCTTGTCAATGCGGACAACCTGTAGCATAATGATGTCCACGGAAACGCTACGTACGGAGAAGTTTTTAGCAGGTATCGCCGACCACGTCAAGGCGTGTCGGAGCGCCTGGGCCGATTGGCGAACGGACAATGAGGGGAATGGGGTATGGGTCGACGTGGGTTCACCTTGATCGAGTTGCTCGTCGTCATCGCCATTATCGGCATTCTAGCCGCCATCCTGCTGCCGGCGCTGGCACGCGCCCGCGAGGCAGCCCGGCGCTCGAGTTGCGCCAACAACCTCAAGCAATGGGGCGTGATCTTCAAGATGTACGCGAACGAGTCGCCCGGCGGCATGTTTCCGCCCGTCATGCTCGGCTACCTGCCCGTGGACGACGCCGGCACGTTGGCCATCACCGTGGACACCGGCCCGAACGCGCTTGTGGTGTATCCCGAATACCTGACCGATCCGAACATCTGCTTCTGTCCATCGGATGCCGAGGCCATGACGGTCCGCGAGGAGCAAGCGAAGATCCATGGCGAATGGTGCTGGCACCGCGCCGGCTACGGCGTCGACGAGTGTGGCCGGGCCATCGACACGAGTTACGCCTACCTCGGCGTAATCCTCGATCGCTGCGAAGAAACCGATCCCGAACGCCTCGTCATGCCGAACGATGTGATCATCTCCGCCATGAATATCGCCGGCGTGAACTGGAGCATCCCCGACGGCGGCACGTACTTCCCAACGCAAGGCTACGCCGCCATCCTCGGCATGGTAATGGCTTGCGTCGACGGCTACGGTAACGCGGAGGTATTCAACGCGGCCCTTGACCGCGATATTGCCCTCTCCGAGGAGTTCTGTGGCCAAGGCCTCGGCACGGGGGGGAGCGACACCATCATGCGCATTCGCGAAGGCGCCGAGCGATTCCTCATCGAAGATGTCGCCAATCCGGGCGATACCTCGAAAGCCCAGAGCTGGATCTTCGTGATGTGCGACCATGTCAGCACCAAATCCGAGCTCTACAACCACGTGCCGGGCGGATCCAACGCCCTATTCATGGACGGCCACGTCGAGTTCATCAAGTTCCCGGGCCGATCGCCGGTGTGCCCCAAAACAGCCGCCATCTTCACGATGTTCTACGGCGGCGACGAGTAGGCCGCACCCGTCAGTCCCGACGTCGGAAAGGCAGTAATCCATGACCCTGCGCGAACGCATTCTGGCAGTCTATCGCGGCGAGACGCCGGACGCGGTCCCGTACATGCTCGACTTGTCGCACTGGTTCTACCACAACCGCCGTATGCCCTGGGATCTGAGTCAGGCCTATTACGAGCCCGAGTACGCGCTGATCGACTACCACAAGCACATGGGAGCCGGCTTCTATCTCCCCAATCTCGGCTCGTTTATCGAGGTGCGCCACGCCGACGACGTACAGGCCTCCGTAACCAAGAGCGACGACGGTCGGGCCATCACCTGGACCTACGAGACCCCGCTGGGCACCATCCGGCGGACGCGAACCTGGGAAGAACAGACCTACGCTTGGGGCATTCCCGAGTGGGCGATCAAGACCGAGGCCGACCTCCGCGTTCTCGGCTACGCCCTGAGCCGCCGCACCTACGTTCCCCGCTGGGAGCGCTACAACGCCTGGGTGGATTACGTCGGCGAAACGGGCGTCGTGTGCGCGTTGTCCGGTTACAGCGCCGTCGGCCATCTCCTCAACTACTGGCTTGGCATCGCCGGCACGGTCTACGCCATGGCCGACTGGCCCGATACCGTGCACGAAGTCGTGGATGCCATCAACGAAAACAACCTGGCCTGCGTCGATGCGCTGGCCCGATCGCCCGCCGAGATCGTTATCCTCGGCGACAACTTCTCAAGCGATGTCCAGCCACCTTCCTTTTTCGAGACCTGGTCCAAATCGTTCTACGTCGAAGCCATCCGCCGCCTTCATAACGCGGGCAAGTGGGTCGCCGTCCATATCGACGGCCGACTCCGCGGCGCCCTGGCCATGATCCGAGATGCCGGCGCCGATTGTGCCGACGCCGTGACGCCCGCTCCCATGGGCGATCTCGATCCGGAAGCCTGCCGTGATGAGGCCGGTCCCGAGTTCATCCTCTCCGGCGGCGTTCCGCCGGACGTGTGGCTGCCGAGTGTCGAGCGCGCCGGATTCGAGCGTGTGGTGCGGCGGTGGCTCGAACTCAGGCGACGCAGTCCGCGTCTGATCGCTGCGGCGGGCGACCAGGTGCCGCCGGGCGCGGTGGAAGATCGCATCGCGATCATGCGAGACTTGGTCGAGAAACACGGCCGGTACTGACCAATTCAGGCCGAAGGAGATCTCGTGCCAAGCATTGCCGGACTGGACAAGCTGCTGCACATCTTCGTGAGTCTCATCGTCACACTCCATGACCCGTGCCTGGCCATCATCGCAGGTGTCGGCAAGGAGGTGTTCGACGTGCTACGAGGCAGCTCGGCCGACGTACTGGACCTACTGGCCGACCTCGCCGGCATTCTGCTGGCCGTGGCCTTTGGATAGACATCGCGAGAAACGGCCAGGGATCGGCCGTGTGCGGAGGTAGCGCCATGGAAATCTTTCGCGGAACAACGGTGCTGGGCGTGCGAAGAGAAGGCCAAGTCGCCCTGGGCGGCGACGGCCAGGTCACATTGGGCGACACGATCATGAAGGACCGTGCGACAAAGATCCGGCGACTCGAGGAGGGGCGGGTGCTCGCGGGATTCGCCGGCGCGGTGTCCGATGCCCTCACGCTCTTCGAGCGATTTGAGGCCAAACTGGGCGAGTTCAACCACAGCCTGGTCCGCGCCGCCGTCGAACTGGGCAAAGAATGGCGGACGGACAAGTACCTGCGCCAGCTCAACGCCCTACTGGCCGTGTGCGATGCCGAGAAGTCATTGGTGATTGCTGGCACAGGCGAGATCATCGAACCGGACGACGGCATCCTGGCCATCGGCTCGGGCGGGCCCTACGCACTGGCCGCCGCCCGCGCGCTTGCGAGTCACTCGAACCTTGACGCCGCCGGAATCGTCCGGGAAGCCCTCACCGTCGCCTCGGGCATCTGCATCTACACGAACACTCACATCACCGTCGAAACGCTCTAGCCAAGACCGGTCCCCGGCACTACCGAGCATTGACGGTCTGCGAGATCTTGTCGATGATGGCCGTGGTCGACTGCCCTTCGACGCCCGGAATGATGCTGATCCGGCCGCCATGTCCTTCCACGACGCGCCGCTCTTCCTGAACAATGGTGTCCAGCGTGTAATCGCCGCCCTTGGCGTACACATCCGGCCGAAGCCGCTTGAGAATGGGCACCGTCGTCTTCTCGCCGAAAATCATGAGATAATCCACACACTCCAACGCCGAAAGCACGAGCGCGCGGTCCTTCTCGGCAACCACGGGCCGGTTCGGCCCCTTGTTCTCGCGCACCGAGGCATCGCTGTTCAAGCCGACCACGAGCACATCGCCGAGCTTGGCAGCTTTCATCAGGTACGTGATGTGTCCGGTGTGAAGAATATCGAAACAGCCATTGGTCCAGACCACGGTCTTGCCCCTGTCGTGCAGGTGCCGGACAACAACCTCGAGTTGATCCAGCGTCTTGAGCTTGGCCGGCGTCGACGTGCCGGCCAGCGCCGCCATCACTTCTTCCCGCGTAACGGTGACGACCATCTCGCGCCCGACGGCTACGCCCGCCGCCGCGTTGCCAACCGCCGCCGCGTCTCGAAGCGAACCGCCCGCCAGGCGCGTCAAGGTGACCGCCGCCGTTACCGTGTCGCCGGCGCCGGTCACATCGACCACGTTGCACGGTATGATCGGCACGTTCTCGACCGTGCCGTTCTCGGCGAAGATCGTGATACCCGCCGGCCCGCATGTCACCAGCGCGTTCTTGCAGATGCCCAGCAGTTTTTTCCCGGCCTCGCGGAGCGACGCATCGTCGACCACGTCCACACCGGCGCCCAGGCCCGCCTCGCGGTCATTGGGCACGATGATGTCGAAACCCTTCAGCGCCCCGGCACGCGCTCGCGAGTCGCCTACCGTCAACAGGTTGTGCTTCTTCGCCACGGCAACCACCTCGGCCAGCACGCGTTCCGTGGCCACGGACGATGCCTGATCGCCTACGACGATGGCGTTCACCTTCGGCGCGAAAGCGCGGATATTCGCGAGGACCTGGGCCTCGACGTCTCCGCTGATGAATGTGGGTTTGGGCGTGTCCGTTCTCAGAATTTCCTGCACGGGGATGTTGTGGCCGCCGGCCCGGAGCTTCCCGTAGGTGTTGGTCGGACGGTTAGGATCGACGACCAAGCCCGATGCGTCGACGTTCCGCAACGCGAACTCGCGCCGGACCACATCCGCGTTCATGTCTTCGCCGACCACGCCGACCATGAAGGTCTTCGCCCCAAGCGCGGCGAGATTGCAGGCCGCGTTGCCGGCCGCGCCCGGATTGTGAAGCCGACGATGCACTTCGTAGACCGGAATCGGCGCCTCGAGACTGATGCCCGTCACCACGCCCTCGACATTCTCGTCCAGGTAGATATCGCCCACTACCAACACCCTGAACCCATCGAATCGGTCTATCAGCTTGCGATAACGCTCGACGTCCATCAAACACCACTCCTCCGCGCCTTCCGGCGCCCATGCTTCGATGACCCGATCGCTTGATCGCGAGAATTGTATCCCATGGGTTCGGGGCGGTCAATCGACGCCAGCGATGCGGCGCCTCCGGACGGCCCAACGCAGCCAACAACGTCGTGGGCAAAGCCTGGGAGTTATGGGAAGAATGAGAGACATAGAGAGAATAGGACAAACCTCACTGGTCGGCCGGGTCGGGCAAATCGGACCGATCCGACCGATCCGACCGATCCGTCCAATCCGTCCAATCCGTCCAATCCGTCCAATCATATTTCCCATTCTTCCCATAGGCCATCCAACAAGCTTGCGCGAACGGAACCGCCCAGTCCAGAATACGGCACTTCTCGGACAGGGAGAAACGCCATGACGTCCAAAGAACGCGTACTTGCCGCCATCAACCACGAGCAACCGGATCGTGTGCCAATCCAGACGTATCTCACGCCGGAAATTCACAAGGTGCTGGTCGACCACTTCGGAACCAACGACATCCTGCCGATTCTCGGCGTCGACTTCCGTGGCGTCGGCCCAAGGTTCGTCGGCGAACCGAAACCCATTCCCGAGGGATGCCAGTTCGTGGACGAGTGGGGCACGGGATACAAAACCATCCAGTTCGAGACGGGCGCCTATGAAGAGGCGTCGTACTTGCCGCTGGCGGAACTCGAAACGCTCGATGACGTCGAAGCCTATCCGTGGCCGACGGCGGATCAGTTCGACTTCTCAGGCATCGAGGCCCAGTGCGATGCGCTCAAGGACTTCGCCATCTGCTGCAGCGGCGCCGGCACACCGGACATCGTGAACGGCGTCAGCCGAGGCCGCGGCATGGAACGCGTCATGATGGATATCATGATCGAGGACCCCGTCGGCGTGGCCATCATCGACAAGCGGTGCGACACACTTTACGAGCGGTGCCGCTGTACGCTCGAGGCCGGAAACGGCAAGATCGACATCCTGTGCACCGGCGAGGATTGCGGATGCCAAGCCGGCCCCATGTTTCCGCTCGAGGTGTTCGATCGCTTCTTCCGCCCACGCCTCAAACGGTTCTACGACCTCGCCCACGAGTTCGGCGCCAAGGCCATGATGCACTCGTGCGGCAACACGCGGAAACTCATGCCGCGCTTTATCGAGATGGGCCTCGACGTCCTCGATGCGATGCAGCCGGAACCGCCTGGAATGGTGCCCGAGGAGATCAAGGCCGAGTTCGGTGACAAGCTGGCCTTCTGCGGCCTCATCAGCACGCAGCAAACGCTGCCCTTCGGCACCGAAGCGGATTGCCGCGCCGAGGCCCGCCACCGTCTCGAGGTCATGACGCCCAACGGCGGCTACATCTTCAGTCCGGCGCATTGCATCCAATCCGACACGCCGTTGCGCAACGTCCTCGCCATCTACGAGGAAGCCCTCGGCCTAGCGCCGGAGACCCTCCTCAACTACCGGAAGACTCCGTAGCCACGTCTCGTTCGAGGCCTATCTGGTCGAAAGGAATCGACTGGAAGCCGGGCACGTCGCGAAACACCTCGGAGTCCTCGCGGAACTGGAAGTTCAGGGCCGCCGCGTCGACGAAGCCCGGATCGTGATCCAAGATAGCGTTGTCCTTGGCTTCCCAATTCCCTTTGACGAAGTCGTCGCAGTTCACCACGACGTTGCGGCACGCGCGGTTGACGCGGGGTTTGTCCGATGGCGTCATGAATCCGGCCAGATCCGGATAGCGGTCGAGGTAAGGCGGCTTCGTGATGTCCACTTCCTTAAGCAGGTTGTTCTGCCAGAGATCGGCGGCGACCATCTCCCACCAGCGATCGTCATCCCACGGCGCTTGACGAATGGCGGCGGAGCACTCGATGAACATGTTGTTCTCAACGAGGTTGTCGTGGCCGCCATGGACGAATACCGCGCCGAAGTTGCCCCCGGACGCCTTGTAGAACACGTTGCCGAATACCGTCTGCCCGCCGGAGCCGTCGTCGAAGTAGACCGCGCAACTGCCGTGGGTGAAGGTGCTGCCGATGTGGTGCCAGAAGTTGTAGCGGAGGATACTCCCGCGCTCGGACGGATTCCGGCCCATGTAGAAGGCGCCGCAATCATCGCTATCCTGGCTGATGTGGTGGATCTCGTTGTACTCGATGACGTGATCGTTGCCAGCGAGGCCAATGGACTGGTGCGGCGCGTCGTGGAGCAGGTTATGGGCGAGCCGCACGCCGACGCCGCTCAGATGAACGTGATAGGCGTGCGTCCGCTGCCGCCGCGAGACACGCCAGATGTGGTTGTTGACGGCTTCGTGCCCACACGGCGTCAAGGTCCGCCGATCCCCGCCGCCAATGCGCAGGCCCGCCGTGCCGATATCGAAGATATCGCAGCCCTCGACGCGGTGCTTGAGCCCGCCGTCGACAATGATGCCGTCGTGGCCGGTGTTGCGCACGGTGCATCTCGATACCGCGCAGCCTTCGCCGCCTCGGATGCGAATGGCCGTGCCGGCGCACGCCTCGACCGTCAGCCCGTCGAGGATGACATGTGATGCGCCATCGACGTCAATCACCGGTTCCGTGAGTGTGGACAAGAGGATGCGCGCGTCGGCGAGGGCCGCCGGCGGCCAGAACAGGAGCGCACCGGACTCGCGGTCGAGGTAGTATTCGCCCGGCTGATCGAGTTCCTCGAGCAGGTTGACCGCACAATACCGTCTCGGCGCCGGGTTGCCGCTGCCAAGTCCATAGCAATGCGGCTGCACGAAGGTGATGTGCCGCTTCTCGGTATCGATCTCCGCCACCCGGATCGTCTCGGCGCGCCAGTCGAAGCACCAGTAGCCGTGAAGCCATACCGCCGGCGCCGTCGTCCAGCGCGACGGCCGGTCGCCCGCGTACTCGAAGGTCCCCGGCTTGTCCGACGCATGGTTGCGCCATGGCGCCGGCCCGCTCTCGACAATGCCGGCCACCTCGGCCCAACCCTCGTTCGGCCACTGGGCCAGCATCATCCGCGCGTCGTTGAAAAACAGTTCCGGCACGGCGGCCGGCTCACTGAAGGCATCCGGCAGCGCGCCATACTCGGTTACGCCGAGGGCCTTGAGGTCGGCGCCAACGACCTGATCCCGCGCCGCCGGATCGATCCGCGCCGCGAGCGCTTCAACCGCCACCGGGCCGAACGACCCTGCCGGAATCACCACGCCGCCGACGAACCGCACCTCCTCGCCCGGCGCGGCGCGAAATACCACCGGCCGATCCGACTCGCCGCTGTCCTCCTCGGACAACCGAAGACTCTCCGACAGCACGTAAGTGCCGCTGTGCAGCCACACCGTCGCCCCGTCCTCCGGCAGGCCCTCGGCGGTCTTCTTGGCGCGCAACGCGCCTTGCGCCGCCACCAGCGACGCCAACGGCGCGGCCCCCGTCCCTACGGCCTCATCGCTCCCGCCCGGCGCAACGTGGATATCGAACGCCGCTGCCGCAAACCCCACACCAATCACCGTCAACGCGATGCAGATAGAACGCATGTCGCCTCCTCGATTCCTGGGTGGCCCGGCCCCATCGTAGCGGCGATACGCGGCCGCGTCAACCTCACGAAGCATCGGACAGCCGACGGATGAGGTCGCTCAGTTGCTCTTTGGCATCCCCGAAGCAAAGGGTCACGTTCTTCTGCTGATACAAGGGGTTCGCCACACCGCAGTAGCCCGGCTGCGCATCGAGATTGCAGACGATGACATGGCCCGCTTCGCCGGCGCGCAGCACGGGCATGCCGTAGATGGGAGTACCTTCCGCGGTGGAGGCCGCCGGGTTCACGACATCATTGGCGCCCACGATGATCGACAGGTCCGCGTCTTTGAAGCTGTCGTTGATGGCGTCCATGTCGAGGAACTTCTCGTAGGGAACATCGGCCTCGGCCAGGAGTACGTGCATGTGGCCCGGCATGCGCCCGGCCACCGGATGTATGGCAAACCGCACGGTGTTGCCTCGGGCTTCGAGGGCATCGGCAAGTCGCTTCACTTCGTGCTGAGCCTGTGCCAGCGCCATGCCGTAACCCGGCACGATGATGACATCCTTGGCGTCGTGCAACACCGAGTCGAGCGAAGGCCGACCAACCGATGCCTCCGCCGTCTGAACGGGCGCGACCGATGCCGCCTGCGCGACCTCGTCCGCAGGCACGCCACCGATGGCCGCCACGCCTCGGCCGGTGAGGATAGCGACCAGATCTCGGTTCATCGCCCTGCACATAATCCGCGTAAGAATAAGACCGGAGGTTCCCACGATCGCCCCGGCGGCAACCAGCAGCAGGTCCCCCACCGCAAACCCGGCGATGGCCGCGGCAAGTCCGGAAAGGGCGTTGAGCAGGCAGATGCCAACCGGCATATCCGCCCCGCCTATGCGAAGGGCAAACACGACTCCAAAACCGCTCACGTTAATCAACAACAACAGGGCAGCCCCGAGCGCAAGCCAAGACGACGATCCCAGAATGACGACCGTGAAGATCGCCATCGCCAAGCAAGCCGTGAATGCCCAGATACCGTAGTTCGTTATCACCACGGGACGCTGCGGGATCCGGCGATCGAGCTTCGCCGCGGCGATGGAGCTCCCCGCAAACGTGAATCCGCCAACGGAGATCGCCAGGGCCGACGAAAGCCGGGCCACGAGCGACGGGACCAGCGTCTGCTCATACAGAAGAGACAGCGGGACCAAGGCCGAGGCGGCGCCCCCCAGTCCGTTCAGGAGGGCCACCAGTTGAGGCATCTGGATCATGGCGACGCGAACGGCCAGCACATAGCCAATGACCGCACCCACCGCCAGCGAGCCGAGAATCACCCCGTGGGTCATGACGCCGTGGGTGCCCAGCGTCAGAATGATGGCTCCCAACACAGCCGACGCGCCCAGGAGGTTCCCCGCCACCGCGGTTCGAGGCGAATTCATGAGGCGAATACCCATGACCACCCCCACCGCAAGACCAAAAGCGACGATGGTGTGTTCGTCACCCCCCATACCAGATTACTCCTCAGCTTTTCCTGAACATGCGGAGCATGCGGTGCGTTACCACGAAGCCGCTCACCACATTCACCGTGGCCAGTATGACCGCCACGGCACCTAGAATGACGCTTCCGGCACGCACGGCGCCAGCCGTAGCCACCAACGCACCGAGCACGGTGCATCCCGACAGGGCGTTCATCCCCGACATGAGCGGCGTGTGAAGCAGCGGGGGAACGCGGCGCACGGCCCGAGTCCCGACCAGACCGGACACCACAAAAACCATCAACAACAGGAACGACTCCATGCTCAACCCGCCGCAGCGTTGGCGCTCATGGCCTCCAGCGCGCCCTCGTGCACAATGCGCCCCCCCTCCGTAACGAGCGACGAAGCGATAATCTCATCGCTGCGCGCCACGCGCACGACACCCTCTTCAACCAGATATGAAACAAAACTGAAAATATTGTGGGAAAAGAGCCACGTCGCCGTCAACGGCACCATACCGGGAATATTCTTGATGCCTTCGATCGTGAGGCCGTGCCACTCGATGCACCGGCCGGGCTCCGTGACGGCACAGTTCCCTCCCTGGTCAATCGCCACGTCCACAATGACGGAACCGGGGGCCATGGCGGCCGCCATGGACTCCGTCACCAGGACCGGCGCCACCTTGCCGGGAACCAGCGCCGCGAGGATCAACACATCGGCGCTCGCGACCGGACCGGCCAACGCAGCCTGTTCCTTGAGCAACCACTCCTTGGGCAAATGCCGGGCATAGCCGCCCTTGCCCTCCGCGAGCTCCGGCGGAATCCCGAGATCGACGACCTTCGCGCCCAGGCTCTTGGCATGCTCGCACGCCTCGGGTCGGATATCCGCCGCATCGACCACCGCCCCAAGCTTCTTGGCCGTCGCCAAGGCCTGGAGTCCCGCGACCCCGATACCGACCGCCAACACCCGGGCGGGACGCACCGTGCCCACCGCCGTGCCGACCATGGGCATGAACTTGGGCAGACGATCCGCGGCCATCAGCACCGCCTTGTACCCGGCCACCGTACTCATCGACGTCAGCGCATCCATGGACTGCGCCCGGGAAATCCTCGGCACCCCGTCCAACGTGAAGGCCGTTACATTGCGTTCCGCCAACAACCTCACCATAGGGTGGTTCGCAGGAGAGGCCGGGTGGAGGAACGCAATGAGGAACTGCCCCGCCCCCATCATCTCCACCTCGTGTTTCCCATGGCTCGCATTGAACAGGGGCTCCTTAACCTTCAGGACAAGACGCGCACCGGCATAGAGCCCCTCAACGTCGTGCACCATCTCGGCGCCGGCCTGTTCATAGCCCGAATCGGCCACACCAATGCCTTCACCCGCGCCACACTCCACAAGCACGCGCGCACCCTCCGCGACCATCTTCGTCACGGTCTCCGGAACCGCCGCCACGCGACGCTCTCCGTCCATAATCTCCTTGGGAACGCCGATCGTGAGTCCTTGAAATCTCATCTGCCCCTCCTATGGGATGTCTTCCCGTTCAAACGACGAAACGTGAAGCCTATAGGTGGTAGTCGCCCGAAGCCTCCGGCTGATACACAATCTCCTCGATACACAAGCGGCTCTCACCCTTGGGTACCTTCAACGATACCACATCGCCCAGGCGACGCCCCAAAATCGCTGCGCCCACGGGAGCCGTCACCGAGATCCGATTCTCCGCGGGGGCGCTCTCGGAAGGATAGACGAGGGTCACGGTCATTTCCGTATTCGTGTCTACGTTTCGAAGGCGAACCGTGGAACGCATGGTGATCATATCCGACGGCACTTCCCCAGGATCAAGCGCGACGTCCGCGTCGTCGAGCGCCTTGGCCAACCGCCGGACGTAATCTAAGTCACGCGTATCCGCTTGCTCCAAGAGCGACTCGAGACACCTCGCCAATCGTTGACGATCCTGGGCCGTGATCAATGCTGTTTCGTTTGCCATGTCAAGATCTCCGTTGGCTTCGATGGACCGGGGAAGCAAGGAATAGGGACCTCACAGGTGGTAGTCGCCGGCGGCCTCTGGCTGATAGAGAATCTGCTCGATCACACAGCGGCTGTTCTTTCCGGTACCGGGCACAGGAACCTGGAACACGTCTCCCGCTCGGCAACCCAGCATCGCTGTTCCGAGCGGACTCAGAATAGAGACGTTCTCCTTGTTGGCCTCGAGATCCTTCGGAAACACCAACCGGCACACGGTGTCGTAGCCGGTTTCCACATCAAGCACGCGAACTCGCGAGTTCATCGTCACCACATCGGATGGCACCTCGGCGGGATTCGCTATCGTGCCTCCATCCAACTCGGCATCCAGCGCATCCAAGTAAACCTTGCAGGCGTCCCGCCCGAACACCCGCGCCACCTTGACCAGTTCCTTCAGCCGAGCGAGGTCGAACGACGTCAAGTATATCTTGCGCGAGGTCACCTCCCCGTCCGTTCTCGCGGCGGCACCTGAGCCAAGCCGGTCCGCACTAAAGCCGTCCAGAAGCACATCGCAGATCTGTCGCGCCACCTGTACGAACGAATCCGACTGTCGAGGGCCCGACCAGTACCCCATGAAAGTGCCGATGATGCCCTCCAGGCTGCGGGCCACACACAACTCCGAGCTGCTCTTCCGGCCCAACTCACGAAGGTATCGGCCAAACAAACCCTCTACATTCCTGAGATACTGTTGGTAGAAACCATTGACGCGCGCGTCCAGTTGCTCCGGACTCGGCTCGATTCCCAGGTCCGGCGGATAGGAGAAGGTCTGGAAGAACAGCCGATCTTGACTGTAGTTGAGCAGGCGCAGCCGGATGAGGTCCTCGAATGCCTTCTTGGCGTTGTGCCTCACGGCGAAGACCTGATCGAGCCGGGCCTCCACGCGCTCTCCTATCCGCGTGATGACCTCCGAAAACAAGCTGAGCTTGTCACCGAAAAGGTTGTACAGCGATCCCACCGAGTACCCCGCCTCTCGCGCAATATCCTCCATCGTCGCCTGACGATAACTCCGTTGCTGAAACACCCGCGCCGCGGCATCCAACACCATGTCATTCCGACGCGCCCGTTCTCGCTCTCTGCGCACCTTGGCAGAAGGCTGCACACCATTCAGCATGATCGACCTCCCGCATTCGTCGTTTCTGAACGATCAATTCACACTGTGAACCCTTGTTCATCCTAGCACAAGACCGACGATGTGTCAACAAGTACCCAAGAGAACACCAATCCACGCAGGCAGGCTCCTTTGCCGCTCGGACAGCGCGATCATGGGGGAACCATTTCCCAGAACGGTCATTCACGTAAAACCGCTCCATTACCGGATCTCCGCCCGTGCAACGCTCGAGATGGGCCGTGTCCGTTGCGGGCAAGAACCCCCAAAGCTTCCGCCGTGCCAGGATGTCCGATCCCCGAACGCGACCACCGCCTCCGCGCTCCCCGCGGCCTCATTCCCCGCATCCCCAGCACCCCGTGAGTATCGAGCGCCACCGTATACGCCACACCAATCATCGTCAGCATAGTGCCACGGAAACGTATCTCGCCTCCTCGACTCATGGATGGCCCGGCTCCCTCGTGGCAAGGCCATATCACGCCATCAAGAACGCCTGCATCCACTGTCACACCGCCATGGCAGCGAGACGCGTCGCGCGAGCGCCTTCGAAACCCGGCCACGTGCAGGATCTGCGGTCGGGCGTTCTCCCCCTTGGGACACGCAAAGCACTACTGCGTTCGCCAGTACCACACGCCTACCGATGCCGCGGCGAGAACCAACACTGCTGCGCAAAGAACCCACCAGTGCCGCCACCAAGGGATGTTATCGATTCGCTTGCCTTTGTGATTCCAGAGCACCGCCTCTTCGGGATAGTCGATCTTGAAAGCAGAACGAGGCAGCTCCATGTTCATCTGAGCCGCACTCATTCCCTGCGGGTGCCTACCTCGCGACGACGCTTTGTCCTCTCAAGGCGGATTGGTATACTCGTAGACGAGACTGAGGAGGAGCTCGGACATGATCGAAAGAATGAGGCTCCCAGCGTTGTGGCGGGCGCTATTCGTCATCGCCCTGGTTAGCTGGGCAATTCCTACCGCTACGGGAGAGGACACCGCGCCTACACCGCCGCCCGGTATGGTGTATGTGCCGGCCGGCGCATTCATCATGGGCAGCGAGGCCGGCGACGCCGACGAGCGGCCCAAGCACATCGCCGAAACGGGCGCGTACTTCATTGATCGGTTCGAAGTGAGCAACGCCGAGTTCAAACGCTACGACGCGACCTTTGCGTACAAGGAAGACCAGGACAACCATCCGGCGATCGTGACGTGGGAGCAGGCCGCCGCCTACGCCGCGTGGGCCGGCAAGCGTCTCCCTACGGAGAAGGAATGGGAGAAGGCCGCCCGAGGTATCGACGGCCGGTCCTTTCCCTGGGGCGAATCCTACGATCCCTCCTTCCATGCCTGGGACGAAACGTACCCGCGCGGCGGCGCGCAGGCGTGTCCCGAGAGCCCCTACGGCTGCATCGATATGGCCGGCGGCGCCTGGGAATGGACCGCTGACTGGTACCAACCCTATCCCGGTAACAACGTTCCCTCCGGGGCCTACGGCCAGCAGTACAGAGTCCTCCGCGGCGGAGCAAGCTTCAACGACCAAGCCATGGTGCGCACGACCCACCGCTACTACCTCCCGCCCAACACGACCGGCGGATACTACGTCGGCTTCCGCTGCATTCAGGATGCGAGGTGAGGCTGGAGACGCTGGACGGGAGACAGGTATAATTCCTCCGTCCGCGGTGCACGCGGCGCAGAAGTCTCCACCGAAAGGACAAGCGTAGCCTCCCATGCACAATGACACGACGTTGGCACGTCTCGACGAGTTCCGGACCGAGTATCCCATGAAGTTCGCCTCCGAAGAGGAGGTCTTTAGCCACATTCACCCCGGTGACCGGATCTTTATCGGTACCGGCTGCGGCGAGCCCCAGTACCTGGTTCGGGCGCTCGTGAGCTTCGTCGAAGCCCATCCGAAGGCCTTTTTCGACGCCGAAGTGATGCACGTGTGGACGCTGGATCTCGCGCCGTACACCGAGGAGAAATTCAAGTCGAACTTCCGCCACAACTCCTTCTTCATCGGCCGCCAGACAAGAGGCGCGGTCAACCAAGGCGCCGCGGACTACACGCCCGTGTTCCTGTCCCATGTTCCGAGACTCTTCTACGACGGCCGTGTGCCGATCGACGTAGCGCTCGTCCAGATGTCCCCGCCCGACGAGCACGGCTACATGAGCCTCGGCATCAGTGTGGACATCGTGAAGGCCGCCGTCGAGAGCGCTACGCTGGTCATCGCGCAAACCAACGCTCACATGCCGCGCGTGTTGGGCGACACGTTCTTCCATATCCGCGACATCGACTACATCATCCCCTATGACGAGCCGCTGCTCACCTACGGCAACGAAGTATCAAGCGATACCGCCAACCGGATCGGAAAATACGTCGCCCGGATCATCCAGGATGGGGACACCATCCAGGTCGGCTACGGCAGCATTCCGAACGCCATTATGGCCAACCTCAGCGACCGCCGCGACCTCGGCGTGCACACCGAGTTGCTCAGCGACGGACTCGTAGATCTGATCCGCAAGGGCGTGATCACCAATGCCAAGAAGACCGTGAATCGAGGCAAGACGGTGGCGGCATTCTGCATGGGCAGCGCCTCGACGTACGAATTCATCGACAACAATCCCGGCATCGAGTTCCGCCCGGTCGACTACACGAATAACCCCCTCACGATCGCGCGCCAAGTCAACATGACCGCGATCAACAGCGTCCTCGAGATGGACCTCACCGGCGAGGCGACGGCGGAATCCATCGGCAAGACCTTCTATAGCGGCATCGGCGGCCAAGCGGACTTCATGCGCGGCGCCATCATGGCCCCGGGCGGGAAAACGATCATCGCCATGCAGTCCACCGCCGAGAACGAGTCCGTCTCCCGCATCGTGCCCTTCCTCGCCGAGGGCGCCGGTGCCACCCTCAATCGAGGCGATGTCCATTATGTCGTCACCGAGTTCGGCATCGCGTACCTCCACGGCAAGAACGTTCGCGAGCGCGCCATGGATCTCATCTCCATCGCCCATCCCAAGTTCCGCCCATGGCTCATCGACGAAGCCAAGAAACTCCGCCTAATCTACGCCGACCAAGCCTTCATCCCCGGCGAACCGGGCCTCTATCCCGAGCATCTCGAACGCGAGCGCACAACATCGAGCGGCATGCACGTCCTGCTGCGCCCCGTCAAGATCAGCGACGAACCGTTGCTCAAGGACTTCTTCTACGACCTCTCCGACAAGAGCATCTACCGACGGTTCATGTCCCTCCGCAAACACATGCCCCACGAGCGGCTTCAGGAATTCGTCGTCATCGACTACACCAAGGAGATCGTCATCCTCGCCTCCGTCCACGACGAGGGCGGCCGGGAAGAAGTCGTCGGCATCGGCCAGTACAGCATTGTCGAGGGCACGCACTCCGCGGATGTCGCCTTCGTCATCTCCGACTCCTATCAGAACCGAGGCATCGGATTCGAACTGCTCAAGTACCTCGCGTACTTGGCCAAGGGCAAAGGCATCCTGGCGTTCACGGCCGATGTGCTCACGGAGAACGTGCCGATGCTCCGCGTGTTCGAAAAGCTCTCGCCCGATATACACCGGCGCATCGAGGGCGGCGCCGTCGAGCTCCACATCCCCCTATCCTCGAGCAGCGACTACAGCGGATAGCGGCGGATCCTGGCCTGACTCAACGCGCAACAGCCAGCCGGCAAACGACGGCCGGCTGGCTGTTCAGTACTCCATCTGGAATCGACGTCACGCCTGGCGCGCGCTCGGCGGCCGCAGAATGAGTGACATTGCGCCGGCCGCCAGGCAGGCAATGCCGGCCACGAAGAAAGCCATCCGGTAGTTGCCCAACTCGAAGGTCTTGGTAACAACCTGACCGGCGGCATCCTTGGCCTCGTAAGGAATCTTGTCCACAACCTTCATCAGCTTCGCGGCCAGCAATGGCCCAACGATTCCCCCCGCGCCGTAAGCAGTGAACATCCACCCATAGTTCACCCCGATATGCTTCGTGCCGTAGAAGTCCGCCGTGATGGCCGGATAAAGCGCAAGGTATCCACCGAAACACAGGCCGACAATCGCCGTGCCCGCCAGATACAGCGGGTACGACCGCAGCCAGTCGAGCCCGAGCATGGCAACGCCACAGAGTACGAACATGAGCACCAGCGTGTTCTTGCGCCCGAGACTATCCGAGATCTTGCCCCAGAGAATGCGCCCAAACGAGTTGAAAATGGCCAGTATCGAAACCGCCATCGCGGCCGCGGCCCCAATCGCCCCGAAATCGGAGGCGGAGATCGGCGGCGTCAGCGCAGCAATACTGAACGACTGCCAGATGGGCGAGGCCTTCATAATGACCTGAAGCCCCGCGGTGCATCCCGCGAAGTAGGTCAGCCACAGCAGCCAGAACACCGGCGTCTTGAGCATTTCACTCGGCGTCAAATCGGCCTTGACACTCTTGGCGCCGGCCGCGGGCCGAGGCGGAGTCCAACCAGCGGGAACATAGCCCACCGGCGGGTTCTTCAGCAGTTGGGACCCCAAGACTACCGCCACCAGGAAGATCACCCCCAACACCATGAACGTGTTGAACACGCCAATGCCCGGCAGAGGAAACAGACTCATGCCCAGCAGTTGGTACTTGCCGCCGGTGACCAGCGCTTTGGCCAGCGGCGCGAAAAAGAACGCACCCGCGCCGAATCCCGCCACTGCCAGGCCCGTGATCAGGCCTCGCTTGTCGGGAAACCACTTGACGCAGGTCGCAATGGGGCACACGTACGCCGCGCCGATACCGACCCCCCCCAAGACCGAGAACGTCAAGAGCAGCCAATACAGGGCCAGGTTCGACGGCACACTGCCCGTGAAACGAGCCAGAATGAGCCCCAACCCGAGGATGATCCCTCCCGCCGTGCCCACGATACGCGGCCCGAGCTTGTCCTGAATGCGGCCCCCGAAGATGACCGCCAGCGCGAAACTCGCCAAGACCAACTGCGCGGGATAGGTGACCTGGGTGACCGTCCAGTCGGGAAACGCAGCCTGAAGAGGCGTCTGGAAAACGCTCCAGATATACACGGCGCCCAAACTGACTTGGATCACCAAGGCGCCTGCGACCACCCACCAACGATTCATGACCTTCTCTTGCGCCATATCGACGTCTCCTCCCTTGACGTGAAGAGGCCGGGCGCGCTGAGCGCGCCCGGCTTTTCTATCCACTCTGCATTCATGTTACTGATGCGGACGTCCCTTGACCAGCGCTTCGACCACCGACGGATCCGCCAGCGTCGTCGTATCACCGATCTTGTCCACTTCGTTCTCTGCGATCTTCCGCAGGATGCGCCGCATGATCTTCCCGGAGCGCGTCTTCGGTAACGCCGGCGCGAACTGGATCACATCCGGTGTCGCGATCGGGCCAATCTCGGCGCGCACGTGCTTGATCAGCGCCTTGCGCAGGTCATCGCTCTCCTCGACACCCGCCACGAGCGTCACAAACGCATATAGCCCCTGCCCCTTGATCTCGTGCGGCATGGGCGCCACGGCCGCTTCGGCCACCTTGTCGTGACTCACCAGGGCGCTCTCGACTTCGGCCGTGCCGATACGATGACCGGACACGTTCACCACGTCGTCGATACGGCCCATCAGCCAGAAGTCCCCGTCCACGTCTTTACGGCAACCATCACCCGTGAAGTACAGGTCGTTGTACATCGTGAAGTACGTCTCAACGAACCGGTCGTGGTCGCCCCACATGGTCCGCATCATGCCCGGCCACGGCTTCTTTATGCAGAGCTTCCCGCCCTCGTTCGCATCGCACTCACTGCCGTCGTCACGCAGGATGACCGGCTCGACACCGAAGAACGGACGGGACGCGCTGCCCGGTTTCAGCGTATGCGCCCCCGGCAACGGCGTGATCAGCACGCCGCCGGTCTCGGTCTGCCACCACGTGTCCACAATCGGGCACCGCTTCTTGCCAATGTGCTCGAAATACCACATCCAGACTTCGGGATTGATCGGCTCGCCAACCGTACCGAGAATCCGAAGCGAGCTCAGGTCGTACTTCTCGGGCCACTCGGGGCCCTTCACAATCAGCGAACGGATCGCCGTCGGCGCCGTGTAGAACACCGTCACCTTATACTTCTCGCACACCTGCCAGAACCGGCCCGAATCCGGATACGTCGGCACCCCCTCGAACATAAGCGAGGTCGCCCCATTCGCCAGCGGACCGTACGTGATGTAGCTGTGACCCGTGATCCATCCGATGTCCGCCGTGCACCAGTAAATGTCATCCTCGTGAATGTCGAAGATGTACTTGTGCGTCAGCATCGTGTGGATCAAGTAACCCGCCTGCGTGTGAACCACGCCCTTGGGCTTGCCGGTCGAACCCGACGTATACAGAATGAAAAGAGGATCCTCCGCATTCATCGGCTCCGGCGCGCACACATCGCTCGCCTCCGCCATGACGTCGTGATACCACAGGTCGCGCCCCTCGACCATGTTCGTCTCCTGCTTCACGCGCTCATACACCACCACGTGCTCGATCGACGGCGTGCCCTTGAGCGCCTCATCCGAGATACCCTTCAGAGGAATGTGCTTGCCCGAACGCAACGACGTGTTGGACGTGACCAGGACTCTGCAGTTCGAATCGTTGATGCGATCCCGGAGCGAATCCGCGCTGAACCCACCGAACACGATCGAGTGGATCGCCCCAATGCGCGCGCACGCCAGCATCACGACCGGCAGCTCCACCACCATCGGCATGTAGATGCACACACGGTCGCCCTTGCTCACGCCCAACGACTTCAGGACGTTCGCAAACTTGCACACTTCCTTGAAAAGCTCTTCGTACGTGAGCTTGACCGCATCCTCTTCCGGCTCGCCCTGCCAGATCAGCGCGGCTTTCTTCGCCGTCGGCGTGTTCATGTGTCGATCAAGGCAGTTGTACGTCACATTCAGCACCCCATCCTCAAACCACGAGTGCTTGACCGTACGCCCCTTCGTGTCCCACACGAACTCGCGCGCCTTCGTCGGCTTCTTGAACCAGTCGATCTTCTCGGCCATCTCCAGCCAGAACCCCTCGGGGTCATTCACCGACCGCTCATACATCTCCGCGTACTGAGCGAAGGACTTGATGTGAGCCTTCGCCGCGAAGTCCGCGGGAGGCGGGAAGGTCCGCCCTTCGGTCATAAGCGAGGCCATGCCCTTTTGTTGACCTTCATTACCCATTCTCTGACAACCTCCTCTGCACTATGAGTTGTGACCCTCGGGTTCGCATGGACATCGCCCGCGCCGCCCACAAACAGACTTCCAACTGTTCACACACGGACGGACACGTCATACCCGGTGGAACCCACCTCCTATAATGTCGCCAATAACACTGGATGTGCCAGGGCTTGGCACAACAAACAACGACTATATCACAGTTTTATGAGTTGATTCAATGCGCACGCCCCAATAAGCCGCAGAATTCATAGGATTATGGTTTCTGAAAAAAGACCGAAATCCGATTTTTCGCAGTAGAGAACCTAAATACTGTCGCTCCAATAAGATCAGCAAACGCACATATGCCGCTCCATGCTCTCGGCATCGGGGTTTTCACACTCACTTATATTTAGTTTAAGTATAAAAAATTCTCACCACACCCCTGCTCCGATCATCCGCATCCATCCCGTCTTCCGCTCCCCACGAACCGCCTACCCGAAACGGCATTTGAACAGAACCCGTCCTGCCTTGTAGAATGGAGCCAGTACCTTGCGGGCAGCGCGCGACACGGCCGAGACCCGTCCGGGCACCGTTCTGGACCTCCGCTACGCGTATCCCACGGCTCGATGGGCATGTTCGGCGGTATCCGCCTGCAACGCTTCCAGTTTTGGCTTGGGCTCATCGTCTCGATGAATCTCAACGTGGGCCCAAGCCCAAGGGGACACGAGTTTCGGCCTCGTTCGGCCGGCATGCCGCCAGAGGGAGACCCGAGAATGCCTGACCTAGATCCCACCCACCTCAAAGACTGGCAGATTGCGGAGGCCGCCGAAAGCGGCATGAAAACCGTGTCCCAACTGGGTTCCGAACTGGGCCTTCGGGAAGAGGAGTTGCTGCCCTACGGCCGCTACATCGGCAAGGTCGACTTCGCCGCGATTCTGCGTCGGCTGAATGATCGGCCGAACGGGAAGTACATCGATGTCACCGCGATCACACCCACACCGCTGGGGGAAGGCAAGTCGACAACGGTCATCGGTTTGGTTCAAGGCCTGGGCCGGTTGGGGAAACGCGTGCTCGGCGCGATCCGCCAGCCGTCGGGCGGCCCCATGTTTAACATCAAGGGATCCGCGGCGGGCGGCGGACTCAGCCAGGTCCTGCCCCTCACCGAGTTCAGTCTTGGGCTCACGGGCGATATCGACGCGATCACGAACGCGCACAACCTCGCCATGGTCGCGCTCACCAGCCGGATGCAGCACGAATTCAACTACGCCGACGCCGTGCTCGATCGCAAGGGTCTGCGCCGTCTGGACATCGACCCCAGAAACGTAGCGGTGGGGTGGGCCATGGATCTGTGCGCTCAGGCCCTTCGCGAAGTCATCCTCGGCATCGGAAGCAAAATGGACGGCTTCCTGATGCAGTCGGGATTCCAGATCACGGTGTCCTCAGAGCTGATGGCCATCCTCGCCGTAGCCACCAACCTCGCCGATCTCCGCGAGCGCATCGGCCGTATGGTCGTCGCCTACGACAAGGTCGGAACCCCCGTCACCACGGCCGACCTCGAGGTGGATGGCGCGATGACAGCCCTCATGAGCCGCACCATCAACCCCAACATCGTGCAGACGATTGAGGGCCAGGTCATGCTCGTGCACGCGGGGCCGTTCGCCAACATCGCGATAGGCCAGTCCTCCGTCATCGCAGACCGCGTCGGGCTGAAGCTAGGCGAGTACCACGTTACCGAGAGCGGATTCGGCGCCGACATCGGTTTCGAGAAGTTCTGGAACCTGAAGTGCCGGTATAGCGGCCTTCGACCCGACTGTGCCGTTATCGTTGCCACGATTCGTGCCCTCAAAATGCACGGCGGCGGCCCGGAAGTGGCCCCCGGACGCCCCCTGAACGAGGCCTACACCGAAGAGAACCTCCCCTTGCTCGAAAGCGGAATCGAGAACCTGCTCGCCCACATCGACATCGTACGCCAGAGCGGCACCACGCCCGTCGTGTGCATCAACCACTTCAGCACCGATACCGACGCGGAAGTCGCCCTGGTGCGGCGCGTCGCCGAGGAAGCCGGCGTGCGGGCGGCCGTGTCCAGGCATTGGCAGGCCGGTGGCGAGGGCGCCCGTGAACTGGCCGAGGCCGTGGTGGACGCGTGCAACGAACCCTCGAGCTTCCGCTTCTTGTACGACCCGGACCTGGCCCTTCGCGAGAAGGTTGCGCGTATCGCAGAACGCATCTACGGCGCCGACGCTGTGCTCTACCTGCCCCGCAGCGAAGTCGATCTCGCCCAAATCGAAGACGATACCAGCCTGGCCGACTTTGGCGTGTGCATGGCAAAGACACACCTGAGCCTCTCGCACGATCCCTCGTTGAAGGGCAGGCCCGAGGGATGGCGGCTGCCGATTCGCGAGATGCTCGTCTATCGAGGCGCGGGGTTCATCGTCCCCGTGGCTGGCGACATCAAGCTGATGCCCGGAACCGCAAGCGACGCCGCGTTCCGGCGTATCGACGTGGACACCGAGAGCGGCCGCGTAACGGGCCTGTTCTGACCATCCTGGATCGCAAACGGGCCGCCGCGTCCACCCGAACGCGGCGGCCCGTCTTTCATGCGGCAATCTCGCTCGCTACTCGAGGCTCAACTGGTACGTAAACACGTCGCCTTCCAGCTCGCTCTTGACCTGGAGCCCGCTGTTGTTGAACACCTCCTGCATGGCCTTGTTCTCGCGTAGCACCTCCGCCGTGAATCCGGCGATGCCTTGGCGGCGCGCGATGTCCGCAAGGTGCTTCAGCAGGAACGAGCCGATACGTCGGCTCTGCCACTCGTCAGCCACCACAAAGGCCACTTCGGCGCGGTTCGTGTGAGGATTGAGGTAGTACCCCCCGATGGCAATGATGTCATCGCCGTCGGCGGCGGGAATGGTCGCCACAATGGACACCTCGTTGCGGTGGTCAATGTAAACGAATTCCTGGACCTGTTTGCGCGGGATGATCCGCATGCGGCTCATGAATCGGGTATAGATCGATTCGGCCGAGAGCGAATACAGCATCTCGCGCACGCGCGGTTCGTCCGTGGGGTGCACCGGGCGGATGGTAAGTTGCGTACCATCATCCAAGAGGAACGACGTGCGCCCGCTCTTGGGACCTACGACGATCTTCTCGCCGAATCCGGCCAGTTCGGCCCGCACATACTTCGTCTCGATGGCGTCCTTCATGAGCTGGGCACGGAACTTCGGATGGGCGATACTGATCAGCGCAAGAGCGCGTTCCTGCACGCTCTTGCCGTGCAAGTAGGCCACCCCATACTCGGTCACGACGTAGTGCACATCGCCGCGCGTCGTGACCACGCCGGCCCCCGGACTCAGCCGGCACACAATGCGCGAGACCTCGCCGTCGCGCGCCGTCGACGGCATGGCGATGATCGCCTTGCCGCCTTGAGAGCGCGCGGCGCCCCGATTGAAATCGACTTGGCCGCCGATGCCCGAATAGAACCGCTCGCCGAGCGAATCCGCGCACACCTGGCCCGTGAGATCCACCTCGAGCGCAACGTTGATCGCCACCATCTTGTGCTGCTGCGCAATGACAAAAGGATCGTTCACGTACTCGGTAGGATTGAACGAGAATGTCGAGTTGTTGTCGATGTAGTCGTAGAGCCGGCGCGTGCCCACGGCGAAACTGGCCACCACCTTGCCGCGATCGCGCGATTTCAGGCGGCCGTTGATCACGCCCGCCTCGATCATGTCGATGATGGCATCCGTGAACATCTCCGTGTGGATGCCGAGGTCCTTCTTATCCTTCAGCGAGGCCAGCACCGACTGCGGAATTTCGCCGATACCGAGCTCGATCGTCGAACCGTCTTCCACCAGCGAGGCCACGTACTCGCCGATCTCACGCGTCACCTCGGTGAGCTCGGGCGGCGGCACTTCGAGGATCGGCGCGTCCACCGGCACTAGGAAATCGAGGTCGTACACGTGAAGCATGCTGTCGCCCAAGGTCCGCGGCATTTGCGGATTGACCTGGGCGATCACCAACCGGGCGTTCGCGGCTGCGCTCTTCACAATATCGACGGCGACACCCAGGCTGCACATGCCGTTCTCGTCCGGCGGCGTGACCTGAATCAGCGCCACGTCCAACGAGATCTGCCCCGTGCTGATCAGCCGAGGGATATCCGACAAGAACACCGGCGTGTAGTCGCCCAGCCCTTCCTGAATGATGTCGCGGACGGCCTCGCCGATGAAAAAGCTGTTGACCGAAAACCGCGCTACCAGTTCCGCCTCAGCGTACGGCGCCTCGCCCAACGTCAGCAGATCCACAATCTCGGTGTCTGCCAGCGAGTCGGATCGCGCCACCAACGCCCGCACCAGTTCTTGCGGCTGGGCACAGCCCGTCGCGATGAAGATGCGCTGGCCCGGTTGGATATGCGCCACGGCGTCCTCCGCCGTGCTCACCATTTCCTGATATTCATTCTGCCAATTCGGATCGTAAGAGATACTCGTTTCGTTCTTCATAGTGCTACTCGACTCCGGAAATCGTCATGCGCGCATCGGCCACCACCGGCGGGGTGCCCACTTCGCCCACGATGAAAGGATTGATGTCCATCTCGACCACCTGCGGGAAATCCGTTACCAACTGACTGATTCGCTGCAGGGCCCCGGCAATCGCCGCCAAGTCTACCGGCGCCTGACCGCGCGCACCCTTCAAGAGTGCGAACGAACGCGTGCTCGCGAGCATCTGCATGGCCTCGGCGTGCGTCAAGGGAGCCAGGTAGAAACTTACATCTTTCATCACCTCGACAAAAACGCCGCCCAGCCCAAACATCAGCATCGGGCCGAATTGGGCGTCCCGGTGCATCCCGAGGATGACCTCGCGACCGGGACTACCCATCTTCTCAACATAGACGCCGCGCAACTGCGCTTCCGGCGCTCGCCGCCCAATCCGAAGCATCATCAGGTCAAAGGCATCGCGCACCTTGGACGCCGTCGACAGACCCAGCCGAACACCGCCGAAATCCGACTTGTGGATGATGTCCGGAGATACGATCTTCATCGCCACCGGATAGCCCACGCGATCCGCCACCGCCACGGCCTCCTCGGCCGTCCGGGCAAGCTGGCCGGGCAACACGTGGAAGTCGTAAGCCCGCAGGATCTCTTTGCCCTCGACCTCGCCCACCTCCTTGCGACCAGTGCGCTTCTGCCGCGCCAGGATGCGCTCGACGCGCCGGCGGTTGACCGGGAACCGGACCACCACGCGCGGCGGCCGGTTGCGCCAAGCCGCGCAGTCCACCATCGCTTTGAAGGCCGTCGCCGCCCGTTCCGGTGAGGGGTAATCGGGCACGTTGGCGGCCACAAAAACGGAACGGGCGGCCATCACGTCCTGGCCGCCCATGAAAGAAACAAGCACCGGCTTCGTGCCGCGACTCGCCTTAATGATCGCCTCGGCCGTGGCCGTCGGATTCGACATGGCCTGCGGCGTGAGCAGTACGAGAATCCCGTCAACGGTGTCATCATCCTGGGCCGCATCCAGCGCCAGAACGTACCGCGCCGGATCCGCGTCGCCCAACACGTCGATGGGATTGCCTACGCTGGCCGCGCTCGGAAGCTTCGCCTTAAGCGCCTCGGCAATGGCCGCCTGCAACGGCTTGACCTTGAGCCCCAGGTTCTCAGCGGCATCGGCCGCCATGATTCCCGGCCCGCCGGCGTTCGTGATGATGGCCACTTGATCGCCTTTCGGCAGCGGCTGCATCGCCAACGCCGTCGCGTAGTCGAACAGGGCCTCGAAGTTCTCCGCGCGGATGATCCCGGCGCGCTTGAACGCCGCGCCGTACGCAATGTCCGCGCCCGCAAGACTACCCGTGTGCGACGAAGCCGCCTTCGTGCCCGCCTGGGTCGTCCCGGCCTTCAAAATCACCACCGGCTTCTTCGTGGCCACCGTCTCGGCCACGCGGATAAACTCGTCGCCCTCGGTGATGCTCTCCAGATAACAGGCAATCACCTTCGTCTGGTCGTCGTCTGCCAGTTCGGCCAGCAGGTCCGTCTCACACAGGTCAGCCTTGTTCCCGATGCTGAGCAACTTGGCCAAGCCAACGCCCCGTCCAATGGACCAGTCGAGAATGGCCGTGCACAAGGCGCCCGACTGCGAAATCACCGAAATGGCGCCGGGCGTAGGCATCTGCACCGCAAACGACGCATTCATGTCATTCTCGGTGTTCAGAAGCCCCAGGCAATTCGGACCGAGCATTCGCACTCCCCGCTCACGGCAGTACTGCGCGATCTCCCGCTCCATCGCGGCGCCCTCTTTACCGACCTCCTTGAAGCCGGCCGTGATCACCGTGATGGCCTTGGCCCCCGCGCGGATCGAGTCCTTGACCGCCTCCAGCACGTACTTCGAAGGCACCACCACCACACTCATGTCAATCTTGGTCTTGAGGGTCTTGAGATCATTGCAGCATTCCAGGCCCAGGATCTCATCCCCACTCGGGTTCACCGGGATGATGGCCCCTTTGAACCCGGACTTGATCAGATTCGAGAGTACCTCGTATCCGACCTTGCCCGGCGTTCGAGACGCTCCCACCACGGCGACTGTCTTCGGATTCAACAACGCTTCCAACATATAACCTTATCCACTTGGTTGGCGCGCCGCAGGAATGCAACGCGCATGCCCCATAAAAGAAACAATGAGCAACCTTCATGGTATACCATTTCGAGGTCGTGGGATTCCAGCATTTCATTGAAGTTTTATATTTTATCTGTATGCACATTATGCTGATTAATCGAATCCCGAAACGCGTGACTGCCGGCCGCGCAATCGCCCAGAGCCCGGCCGTCACACCTCATCCCCATCGCCCAGGAACGCTCCTCCACGATCAAACAGACCCTTCGCGTCTTCAGTGCGCAAGACTTCGCGCGTTGCTATCCCGTTCGTGCAAACACGCGGCGTGAACCACCAAATTCCATCGCGTGCGAGACCGCCGCGCGGGATCCGAGTCCGACCTTGCACGCATGATGCCGGGAGTGGCATGCTGCCCGGGGACAAGGTGTGTTGCGGAGGATCCAGGCGCGGTGTGGTCCGTCATCGACAAGGCGATTCTGGCCGGTCTCGGCATCGAGGTCGCCGCGTTTGTTGCGTTGCTGGCCTTGGTCCATTGGCGCAAGCGCTTCGGCAAGGTGGCGATCATCGCCCTGGGTCTGGCCATGGTGGCAACGTTGGCACCGGTGGCACAACGCAGTGACGCCCATGGGTGTCTCCACACCGTCGACGCCTTCGCCCGAGACTACGTCGAGCCGACCCATGCGGGCGCGCCCGGACAACCCAGCGAGGACAGCAATGTCGACGGATAAGCCGGTTCTCGCGATCACAATGGGCGACGTCAACGGCGTCGGTCCGGAAATACTCGCCAAGGCCCTCGCCCAAGCCGAAATCCAAGAGCTGTGCCGGCCCGTGGTCGTCGGCTCGGCCGAGATCCTCGAAGCGGCCCGCCGTTTTGCGCCAGCATGTCCCGAGCCCGTCGAGGTCGACGCGCCCGGGGACCCTGTCGAGCCGGGCGCCGTTGCCGTCCTCCGTACGCCTTTCGCGGGGCCGGCGGTCAGGCCGGGCACGTTGGATGCCGAGGCCGGCCGTTGCGCCGTCGAGTGGGTCAAGGCGGCCGTGCGCCTATGTATCGACGGCGCGCTCGACGGCATCGTCACATGTCCGTTGAACAAGGAAGGCATCCACCGGGCGGGCTATGCTTACGCGGGGCACACGGAACTCATCGCCGAGATGACCGGCGCGCGCGACTACCGCATGTGTCTGTTCACGCCGAGCATGCGCGTCGTGCATATCACAACGCACTTGGCCTTGCGCGACGCCATCGAGGCCGTCCGCGCGGATCGCATCGCGACGTCCATCCGGATCGGGCACGACGCCCTTGTTCGGCTCGGCCTACCGTACCGGCGTATTGCCGTGGCCGCGCTAAACCCGCATGCCGGCGAGGCGGGCGCCTTCGGCGACGAGGAGGCGCTCGAGATCCGGCCTGCTATCGAGGCGTGTCGTGCCGAAGACATCGCGTGTTCCGGGCCGTATCCGGCGGATACCATCTTCGCCCGGATGCGCGCCGGAGAGTTCGAGATGGTGATCGCCATGTACCACGACCAAGGCCATGCGCCCATGAAGCTCATCGCCATGGACGAAGGCGTCAACGTGACGCTGGGCTTGCCGATTATCCGCACGTCGGTCGACCACGGCACGGCCTACGACATCGCATGGACGGGCCGCGCGCGGTGCGAGAGTCTGTGTCACGCGATACGGCTGGCGGCGGAGTTCGCGGGTGGGAAAGGGACCTCATAAAACCTATATGAACAAATCGAGAACACTCGGAATCCTCGTGATCTGTTTCGCCGTTGCCGGCGCATCGGGCGAGACGTTCACCAAGCACAAACGCTGGTTTCAGGTCGGGCTGAATCCCGCCGCGATTATTGCGGCGGACCTCAACGGCGACGAGATGCCCGAGATCGTCACCGCCGATATCGGCACGCTCACGAATCCGCGCGACGAACGCCCCGCTCATGACCAACTCTCGCTCTTGGTCGCGCGCGGCGATCTCGAATTCGAGCCGCAGCCTCAGCTCCAGACGGACTTCGCCCCGTACTGCATCGCCGTCGCCAATGTCGACGCGCTCAAGGCGCCGGATCTCGTCGTCGGCAGTTTCCACGCGGTACGGCGGCGGAACATCTCGCTCTTCCGCAACCTGCGCGAGGACCTGTTCGAACCGGTGCACTTCGCTATCCCCCCAGATCGCGTGCTGCCGTACAAACGCATGCGCGATGGCGACGACGCGCCCATCTTCACGACGCCAGGTATCACGTCGCTGGTCGTTCGCGACTTCAACGGAGATGCCTTGCGCGACGTGCTAGCAACGGGCTGGTCCAGCGACGTCCTCATCTTTGTGCCCGGCGAGGCCGAGACCTATTTCGGCGCACCCGTGTTCATCGACGCCGATGGCGGCCCGCGCGACGTGAAGGCCGCCGATTTTGACAACGACGGGTTCGACGATCTCGCCGTCTCGCTGTACGCCGCCGGCGAAGTCGGGCTCTGGCAAGGCGACGGAAAAGGCGGCTTCGCGCCGGCCGCGCATTTCGATTCGCGCGGACACCTACCGCACAAGATCCAAGTCGCCGATATCAACGGCGACAAGCAGATCGACCTCGCGGTCTCACATTGCGACACGGACGACTCGGTGGTGATCTTCTACGGCGACGGCGGCTTCCGCTTCGGTGTATCGCAGGAGATCATACTCGGACCGGATCGCGATATCCTCGAACACGAGATTCGCGATATGCTCGTCACCGACGTCAACGGCGACGACAAGCCGGACATCATCGCCGCATGCTTCGCATCGAGTCAGGTGGTTGTGCTCTTAAACGAATCGGCCGACGAGCGCCTGCCGCAGCGGTTTCGGCAGGAGTCATACACGTACAAGGAGGCCCGGCCGAGAAGCCTCTGTGCCGCCGACATGGACGGCAACGGGACGCTGGATCTCGCGGTCACGCTGTGGGATGCCAACTGCGTGAGTCTGCTCTTGGCCAAGTGACGCAGGGGCCTCGCGGCCGACGCGTGCTGAGGCACAGCGCCTGGCACCTAACCGTCGATGGGCAAACGAATCTCGAAACAAGCCCCCCCCTCAGCACGGTTCGAGTAGGAAGCGGTGCCGCCGTGGGCGGCGACGAGGCGCTTGACAATGGCCAGCCCCAGGCCGGTGCCGCCCGCCTTCATGGAGAAGAAGGGCTTGAACAGGTCTTGTCCCGGCCCGAGCTTGATGCCTGGCCCGTTGTCGAGGACGTCAAACACGACGGCGTCCGCGTCGCGGCGGACATGCACGCACACCTCGCCTCCCTCGCCGACGGCGTCGACGGCATTGTCAATGAGATTGGCCAAGGCCTGCCCGATCCGATCCGCATCCGCGCGCAGTTCGATCGCCTCGGCAACGCCTTCCTGAGTCAGGCGGACCCCCTTCTTCGCCGCCTTCCGTTCACAAAGCAGCAGCGCCCTGGCCAGCACCTGGCTGGCCGAGCACGGCGCCGGCCTCAGATCAAACGGTCGCGCGAACCCGAGGAATCGATCAACCGTGCGATTGAGGTCCATCACCTCGCGGATAATGGTCTCCGCCTTGGCGCGGCGGGAATCGCCGGGCTCCATATCCCTAAGGATCGTCTCGGCGGCGCCGCTCACCACCATCAACGGGTTACGCAGCTCGTGTACCACCGCGCCGACCATTTCGCCCACCTCGGCCAACTGCCGGTGCGTCTCGGCCTCGCGCTCGAGCCGCCGTAGTTCCGTGAGATCCGTGAACAGAAGAATGGCACCCTCGAACACCACCGGCCCACCGAGGAGCGATGCCGATACGCCGAGCACACGGCCAGGGCCATCCGCTTCCTCGAGCACAACCTCGCGCCGCGAGACCGACTCGCGGCGGCTCATCACCTCCTTGACCACGTCACCGAAGGCCCCGAGGCCCGCGATGTCCTCCATGCGTTCGCCCACGCTCAGCGCGCACTCGTCGAGACCCAAGTAGCGGCGGGCGGCCGGGTTCGCCAACATGACAACACCGTCGGCGTCCAAGACGACCACGCCGCTGCCAAGGCTGTTGACAACGTGACTGTAGTAGTCGTTACCCGGCCTCGGGGACGACGCCGACGATTCCTGTTTCATCATCGATCATCCTCCATCGCCGCGTTGCAGACGATCCCTCTTGTCATCACACCTAGATCGACGTTGGTGCGCCAACCTTCGCGCCAGCGCCGCGAACTCGGCCAGACTCAGCGTCTGCGGGCGCCGCGCCGCCTCGATACCCGCCTCGCCAAGCGCCTCGTCGACGGCCGCCGCATCGAGGCCGAGCGCGCCCGAGCGCGTCAGCGCGTTGCGCAAGGTCTTGCGACGCTGTGAAAAGGCCGTGCGAACCACCTGGAACAAGAAACCGCTCTCCACATCGCCGTACAGCGGCTCGCTACGCATCCGAAGCCGCACGATGCAACTGTCCACCTCCGGCCTCGGCGCGAAACACGTGCGCGGCACCTTGTGCACCATGTCGACCTCCGCGTAGAACTCCATGGCCAGCGCCAACACACCGTACTCGCGCGATCCGACAGAGGCCGTCATCCGCAGGCCAACCTCTTCCTGCACCATGACCACCATCCGCGAGAAACGCACCGAAGACTCGAGGAAATGGAACAGCACCGGCGTCGTGATGTAATAGGGCAAATTCGAGATCATTTTGTACGACGCCGCGCCGGGAATGAACTCCTCGATCAGTTTGCCCACCTCGTGGTTCAGGACATCGCCCCGAAACAGACGGACATGCTCCATATCGCCGAACTGGTCTTCGAGACACGGCATGAACGACCTATCGATCTCCACGGCCAGCACCCGGCCCGCCTGCCGGCACAGGCGCTCCGTCAACGCGCCCAGGCCCGCGCCCACCTCCACCACGGCATCGTCGGACGTTAGCGCCGCCGCCTCCACCATGATCCGGTTGATGTTGTCGTCCAGGAGAAGGTTCTGGCCAAGGCCCTTCTTGAACTGGATGCCATACTGGGCCACAAGATCTTTAAGGTGCGTGCTCATACGCCGCCTGCCTGCTACTCGGGTACCGTCCGTGCGCCACAATATAGAATGCGCTTGGGGCGATCAAACCGGCGTAGCATCGCATTGACCGCCCGGGGGCTGCCTGATATCATCGCGCCAGGAGCGTATGCGTATGGTGGAGTTGGTGATCGAGCAGCCGGGCGAGCCGTCGCGGACGATTCCGCTGATGGGCGCCGACATGCAGTTCGGCCGCGCCGCCGACAACGATGTCGTCCTCGTGGCCGAGGAAGTGTCGCGCCACCACGCCAGGATCTGCCGCCGAGGCGACGCCGTTGTCGTGATCGATCTCAAGAGTCTCAATGGCGTCTTTGTGAACGGTCAGCGCGTCGCCGAGCGCGTCCTCACCGACGGCGACGAAGTCTGGTTCGGCGGGAAGTGCCGCGTGATCTTCCGTGATGAGCGAGTGCGCGGTCATGCGCGTCCCCGCAAACATGAACGCCCCTCGACGCTCCAAGACAATCTTGACCAGATCCGGGCGAAGATGGACGAAGTGGGGAGCCATCTCACCATGATGGGCACGCAGTTGGTCGACGGCCAGACGCCGGCCGGCTGGAAGGCCAGTCCTCAGGAACTCATGGATATCAGCCGGGCCTTCCGGCGACTCGAGGCCTTGTACCGCGTGAGCCAGCTCTTCGCATCCGAGTTCGATTTGAGGAAGCGACTCTCCGCGGTGTTGGACACCGTGATGGAAGTCCTCGGCGCCGAGCGGGGCTTCGTCATGGTCCGCGACGAAACGACAGGCGCCCTCGAGGTCATCGTCGCGCGGGGCATGGGCAAGGCCCTGGAGTCCGAGACCCCGAGCATGGGTATCGCGCGAAGCTCCGCCGAAACCGGCGAGCCGGTGCTGATGATGGACGCGGATTCCGACGAGGCTTTCGGGGCGAGGGAAAGCGTGATCGTCCAGAACATCGTGAGCGCCATGTCGGTTCCGCTCAAGATCGAGGGCCGCGTACTCGGCGCGACGTATGTCGACAGCCGCCGACCCGGTTTCGCGTTCGACGACGCCGATCTCGAGCTCTTCGCATCGCTGGCTCTCCAATCGGCCATGGCCGTCGAGAACGTCCAGCTCCACCAGCGAATGGTCGCCGCCGAGCGCAAACGCGCCAACCTCGGCCGCTTCCTATCGCCCGCGATCGTCGACGAGATCATGAAACGAGACTCGACGCTCGAGCTCGGCGGATGGAAGCGCGTTGTTACCACGTTGTTCTGCGACATTCGCGGATTCACACCGATGACCGAACGGATGGCGCCGGCCGACATCGTCCAACTGCTCAACGAGCATTTCACGGCAATGACCGAAATCGTCTTCGAGCATAAGGGCACCCTGGACAAGTACATCGGCGATGAGATCATGGCCGTCTTCGGCGCGCCGCTCTCGGCCGTCGACGACGCGGAACGCGCCGTGCGCGCGGCCCTTGCGATTCAAGCGCGAAACACGGCCTTGAATGAGAAACGCCGAAGCAAGGGCCAACCCGAGATCGCCCTCGGCATCGGCATGGACACCGGCGAAGTCATCGCCGGCTACGTCGGCTCGCCTCAGCGCATGGAATTCACCGTTGTCGGCGACCACGTGAACACGGCCCACCGGCTCTGCGACCTCGCGGCCCCCGGTCAGATCCTTATTGGCAAGCCAACCTATGAAGGTATTCAGGACGCCGTGCGCGCCAATTCCATCGGGCCCGTCATGCTCGAAGGCAAGCAGAACGCCGTCGAAGCCTTTGAGATCTTCCCCCTCGAAACCGCGTAGTTTCTCTCATCCGCCGCGCTCAGTCGAACAGGAGCCACTTGGCCGTCACGCCAAGCAGCGCCAGCGCCGCTACCACAATCGCCACGTGCTTGCCCCAACGCCGGACAAAGCCGGGCGCTTCCGGCGCCGGTTCGGACACGGACGGTCCGCCCGAAGCCACCGGTTCCGGCTCGGCCGCTGACGCATCGGAAGCCTCGGTGGTGGCCTCGGCTTCCGCCGCATCCGCGAGCCGCGCCATCTCACGCGCCTTCCGCGCCCACTCGACTTCCTCGGCCCGGTAGTATCCTTCACCCACCCGATTGAGCCCAACCGCCGCGGCCTGTTCCGCCAGACGCCGCTCACGCGCCCCGGACCACTCGCGCTCGAGCGTGGCCTTGGCGGGATTCACGCGCTTGACCACGGGCTGCGGCGACCACGGCATGTCCAACGTAACGCGGGCGATCGTTCCGCGTTCCCAGTCCTTCTCGTCGACGAAGCCGTAGATTTTCTCCCCGGTGTCGTTCAACGTGATGACATACACCGGCTCTTCCGGCGCGGCCAAGGGGTCCTCCGTCTGAGCCAACACATAGCCGATCACGCTCATCAGTAGTGCGTTCATAGCAACATTATAGGCCGCCTCCGCCTAGGCATCAACGTCCCGGGCCAGGCAACCTCTGATCAGATTGCGCTTCGAGAAGTGCCCGCCCGTCACCCAGAACACGCCATCCTCACGACCGAGGAGTCGCCGCGTAATAGCCCGAGACGACAGTCCCGCCCTTTCAAGATCGCGAGCCCTTTCACGAAGACCCTGTAAGCATTCGAGCTTTTCCGCAAGGGCCGCCTTGCCGTCAGTCACCACGCCGCGATGGGCACAGAAGAGCGTCCGGAAGTCGTAGGCGAGGATAGCGCCAAGGCTGCGGACGATCTCGCTGAAGCATTCATCCGCGCGAAGATAGCGGGGGGCGGTAGCAATATACAGATCGCCCGAGAACAGCCAGCCGCGTGCCGGCTCAATCAGGCAGGCCATATCCCTCGCGTGGCCTTGAACGAAGATGGGCCGCAGCGTCATTTCCCGGCCGATGCGGATCTCGCTGGGCATGGCCTCGGTGTCAACGGGCTGGGCTGTGCCCCAAAACACGCGTCGGTACAAGTGCATCGGAAAGCCGTGCCGCAGCCAGTCGCGTTCGGACTCCGGCGCGAATACCGTACACCCATATCGCCGCCGGATTCTGGCGGCATTGCCGCTGTGGTCCTCGTGGTAGTGCGTCAACACCAGACGTGCCGGCGGCCGCTCATCGAGAAGGCGCCTAACCGCCCCCCACTGGTTCGCCGGTCCCGTGTCGATCAGCACATCGCCGATGCGATACAGGATCGCGCTTGTGTTGATCCCGATCCGAAACCGCCCAACGCGGATGCCCTCGACGCCCTCGTATTCGAACCGCTGGAAGACACCCATCCGCGCGCCGCGCCTCCACTCATGTCGTGTTCCCACGCCATGAGCATATCCGATGCGACCGCCCCCACCCAACCGGATATCGTGCGCGTGCGCCGGAACGCAGGTATAATGCCGCTACTCTGCTCGACACCCCGAGGAACTCGACATGAAACAGGCAACAGCCACAGCCCTCGGCATCGCACTGGCCGCGCTCGTTGCGCACATCGCGGGCGCCGGCGAACCGGAACGTGTCATCGGGTTGCTGGGCGCCTTCGACACCGAGGTGGAACTCCTTGATGCCGCCATGACAAACAAGGAGACCGTCGATGTCCTCGGCATCCGCTTCACCACCGGCATCCTCAAGGGCCAGCGCGTCGTATTGGCCGAAAGCGGCGTGGGCAAAGTGAATGCAGCCATGACTGCAACGGCTTTGATCGATCGGTTCCGGCCGGCCGCCGTCATCTTCTCCGGCATCGCCGGCGGACTCCATCCGGAACTACGCCCGGGCGACATCATTATTGCCGAAAAAGCCGCCCAGCACGACTACGGCTCGACCGAGGCGGGAGGATTCCGGCGCAAAGGCATTCCGGATCCCGTCAGCGGCAAGCGGAATCCACTGTTCTTCCTCTCGGATCCGGCACTCGTGGCCTCGGCCGAGGCCGCCGCGGGCGCCCTATCCCTTGTCCCCGTACCCGGCGCAGAAGGTGGCCGCGTCCCTCGGATCGTGAAGGGCGTCGTCGTAACGGGCGACGTGTTTGTCGCTACCACAGCCAAACGACACGAACTGCGCACGGAACTCGACGCGGATGCGGTCGAGATGGAGGGCGGGGCCGTCGCCCAAGTCTGCCACCAACTCGGGGTGCCCTTCCTGCTGATCCGGAGCCTCAGCGACAACGCCGACGAGACCGCACACATCGACCTCGAGCGTTTCTATCGGGTGGCTGCCGAGAACTCGGCCCGCCTCGTGATCCAGACGATCCAGGCATACGATGTGGCCGTTCGCTGAAGCCGCCCGACTTAGTCGACTACCACGTTCCGAGTGCTGACCATCAGACCGCGCTCATCTTGCAGGTTGAAGAAATATGCCCGCGTCCCGCCCGGAATGGCCGCGGTGATTTCGCCAGCCGCGGCGTCAATGGCCGCCGACGTCGTCTGCCAGGGGCACTTCGTCCAATCCGCGATATCCCCTGCATGGACGAGGACGGCCTCGACGATCGGCGTTGTCGCCTCGAACTGCACCCAGGCCATGCCATCGCGGGTTCCCTGACCGCGAATGCAGGCCAATGAGGAGCTCCCTTTGAGTTGGCTGTCGGCGTAGGCGTAGATCTCCTCCGGCGCCCAGCCATGGACGTGGCTGTGCGGCATGCCGACGTGGACCGAGAGCGTGCGCGGCCCGCGAACAAGATCCGAGGATCGCGCATGAAGATCGAGCGGCGAAAAGAAGTCGTTGCTGCCGGTGATCCACAGCGTGGGCATCGTCGTATGGACTAGATAGCCCGACGGATCCCACAACGAAACCCATTTCGCTGCCCGTTCAGGTCCCATCTTGGCACGTTCGCCCGCGAGACTCGAACTCTGGTCGTGGTAGCCGCAGCCATACACCGGAACGGCGAAGCGGAACCGCGTATCCACCGCCGACACGATGCAGGTGAGAAACCCGCCCCACGAGATACCGGTCAGGCCGATGCGAGCCGCGTCCACTTCCGGCAGCGAACGCAATAGCGAATGGGCCAGCGCAACATCCGCAACGGCGTGGTACAGCCATTGATCCTCGACGGGACGGTCGATGTCCTCATCGAAAGAAACATGGCCGGGGCCGCCCCACTCGTGCCGCGGCCGTTCCCCGGGCTTGCCGCCCGGCCGCGTGCCGGTGAGGTCCATTGCGATGGCCGCGTAGCCGCGTCGATTCCAGACCCGTACCCATTCATCGAAGGCCGTACCGCCGCCACCGTGCACCAACACCATGCCCGGCACCTTGCCGTCACCGGTTTCCGGCAAACCGAGCCACGCGAAGACACGCGTCGGATTGCCTTGCCAGGGCAAGCCCGCATAGAAGAGCGCCTTGACGCCCTCGCCGGTCGAGCGCACCTCGGGATTGGCGTTGGGATCTCCTTCACAATAAACTGGCGCATCGAACCTCGGCGGCGCGGTGTAGAGCTTGTCCATATCCCACGACACCGGCAACGCGCCCTCGGCGGCTACCGAGGCCACGCCGAAAGCCAGCCATGCCACGCTCACAGTCAACAAGTTCTTGCCCACAACCATGCTCCTCTCACACAGCCACCCGGCAAGCGAGTTGCGAAACCACCGCCTTCGACTTGGGTTTCGGTTTCGGCTTTGATGCCGGTTGCTTGAAGAGGTTGTTGATCTGGCGTTGGGCCTGCCGGGCCTCGGTGGATCCCGGCGCGTCATCGATAATGGCCTGGTAGGTCCCGAGCGCTGCCTGTACATCGCCGCCTTGACGATAAAGCTGGGCCAGTTGCAGGCGCGTGGCCAGGTTGTTCGGCTGCAAGTCCATGGCCGCGACCAACTCGCCTTGCGCTTCGGCAATCCGCTGTTCCTGTTGATACGCGCTGGCAAGCTGCCGGCGCGCCGTGGCACTGTCCGGGGCCATGCCGACCACCGCCTCATACTCTGCCACTGCGGCCCCCCCATTGCCAACGCTCGCGTAGAACTTGCCGAGCGCGCGATGCGCGTCGATCGAGTCCGGAACCTGAGCCACCCACGCCGCGAGGACAGCCCCCTGCTGATCGCGCATGTTCAGGCGCTCGTACAGCGCGGCCGTGCGCGGATACGTTGTCAGGTTGCCCTGAGTCATCGCCGCGAACTGGTCGATCTGCGCGGTGGCATCCTGATCCAGACCCAGACTCTCCAGCAGGGAAGCCTGCTGATAGTACGGCGTCGGATCCTTGGGTATCTCGGCCATCCAATCGCGATAGAGCTCACGCTCGGCTTCGCTCAGGCCAAGGGTGTGGTAGACGCGCGCGAGGCTTCGATAGGCATCCCGGTTGCCCGGATCCTTCTCGATGCTCGCCGTCAGCAGTTCGATAGCCTGCGCGTATTGGCCCTCCACCACCGCATTCTTGGCTGTCTTGATCATCCCGGAAACCTCTTCCTTGAGTGCCTTATCCTCCTTGTCTTCTTCGTCCTTCTCTTTCCCCTCCCGATCCTTCCTGTCTGGCTTCTTCTCTCGATCCTTCTTCGGTTCCGCAGCCGACCCCACCGAACCGTTCTCCGACTCGAACGATGACTCGAACAGATCGTCCACGAAGTACTCATCATCGTCTACGTCAGAGAGACCGACGGCACCATCGCCATTCTCGTCCGATGCGGCCTCATCGGCATTCGCGGGAACCGCACCTCGGTTCCGTGAGGCCGGCGTCAGTTCAGTGTCCCACGCCGTGGGATCATAGCCGAGGACATCCGCCCTGGGATGCGTGGCCAGTGCGGTCTTGATCGTCTCCACCGACGGCAACGAGCGGTAACGCGACGTGACCTCATGCAGCCGGTAGGTCTGGACCGCCGTCAAGATCGCCATCGCCGCGGCGATGGGAACGAGCATTCTGGATATCATGATGCATCTCCCAAACCAACGCCTGCCGGGCACGTGCGCCATAGCGACACCGAGGTACCGCGCGCCCAAGGAAGGGCTTGCCCAGCCCGGCGCCGACATTCTAGCCCAACCGGATGGCCATTCGGTAGATTCCGCTTGATCCGTCAAGGCTTCGGTGGTCTAATACCGGTGGGTATCCATTCCGAAACGTGCACAGAAGGAGGACTGTCATGCGCTCTCAACGGAAATGCTCGCTGCACATCGTTGCCATCGTCGTTCTGGCATCGGCGTTCAGCGCCGCGGCGGAACTCACCGTTCCAAGTATCATCGGCGACCACATGGTGTTGCAGCAAGGCAAGCGGCTGCCCATCTGGGGCAAGGCCGACCCCGGTCAGGCGGTCGTCGTGGCCATCGCCGGAAAGGAGGCCAAAGCCGTGGCCGACGATCAAGGCCGCTGGCAGGTCAAGTTGCCCAAACTCCCATTCGGCGATCCGCTCGAGATGACCATCTCGGCCGGCGACACCTCGTTGACCTTCTCGGACATTCTGGTCGGCGAAGTCTGGATCGGTTCCGGCCAGTCCAACATGCAGTGGACGGTCCAAGACAGCAACAACGCGGCAGAGGAGATCGCCGCTGCGGCCCATCCCAACCTTCGCCTCTTCTATGTCGAGCGTACCGTCGCGACGGAACCGCAAGAGAACTGTAACGGCGCGTGGACGGCCTGCACGCCGGAAACGATCCCCGGTTTCTCGGCCGCGCTCTATTACTTCGGCCGCGATCTGCACAAGGAACTCGGCGTACCCGTCGGGTTGATCCACAGTTCGTGGGGCGGAACACCGGTCGAATCATGGACCAGTCACGCCGCACTCAACGCCGAACCCATGGCCAAACCGATTCTCGACCGGTGGCAGGAAACCCTCAGGAACTACCCCGCCGCCGCCGAGGCGTACCAGAAACAAATGGAGGAATGGAAAGCGGCCGCGGAAAAAGCCAAGGCCGAAGGCAAGGAGGCCCCCGGTCAGCCGGGCGCGCCCACAGGCCCCGGACACCCATGGACCCCATCCGGCCTGTACAACGCCATGATCGCACCGCTGGTACCGTATGCCGTTCAAGGCGCGATTTGGTACCAGGGCGAATCCAACGCCGGCCGCGCCTTCCAGTACCGGACGATCTTCCCACTCATGATTGAAGATTGGCGCAACGCCTGGAACGACTCGATCTCGTTCTACTTCGTCCAGCTCGCCAATTTCTATGACCGTGACGCCGAGCCCGTCGAGTCGGAATGGGCCGAACTCCGCGAGGCCCAAACCATGACCCTCGACCTGCCCAAGACCGGCATGGCCGTCATTATCGACATCGGCGAAGCGAAGAATATCCATCCCAAGAATAAGCAGGACGTGGGCAAGCGCCTCGCCCTCAACGCGCTCGCCAAGGATTACCACAAGAGCATCCCGTTCTCCGGCCCCATGTACGATCGCATGCGCAAGAAGAGCGGCAATATCATCCTGAGTTTCGACCATACGGACGGCGGCTTGAAGGCCATGGGCGGCGAACCGCTCAAAGGCTTCGCTATCGCCGGCGCGGACCGAAAATTCGTGTGGGCCAACGCCAAGATCGACGGCAACAAAGTCGTCGTCTCCTCGGACCAGGTTGCGGATCCGATGGCCGTGCGTTACGCCTGGGCCAACAATCCGGAGTGCAACCTCTACAACGGGGTCGGCCTGCCGGCATCCCCTTTCCGAACGGATGATTGGACGGGCCTCACCATCAACGCACGCTAGCGGACGGATCCCGTCGGCCAGATACAAGGAGACTGCCATGGATCAGCAAGCGCTGACTGCCGATAGGGCGCGGCGCGCCGCGGCCATTGCGCAGGCAGGCGGTATCGAAGAGGCCCTCGCGTCCGGCGCCCTTCCCCGCCGCGCGGACATGACCCTGTCCGAGGCTCTCGTACTCGGACTCGTGCGCCAAGGCGTCCGCGCGTTCGTCGGCATCTTCGGCCACGGCTCGACGGAGGTCGGCGAAGTACTGCGCGTCTACGAAGCGGCCGGCCTCGTCAAGACCTACAACGTCCGCCACGAAACCGAGGCGACGCACGCCGCGTCGGCGCTGCGCTGGGCCACGGGCGAGAAGGCCGCCGTATTCACGTCCATCGGCCCCGGCGCCCTTCACGCCCTCGCGGGATCGCTCATGTGCGCGAGCGACGGCCTCGGCGTCTGGTTCCTCCTCGGCGACGAGACCACCGAGGATGAAGGGCCGAACATGCAGCAGATCCCGAGGGCTGAACAAGAACTCTTCCTGCGCCTCTTCGGCGCGATGGGCTCGGCCTACACGCTGCACACCCCCGGCGCGCTCAGCACCGCGCTTCGTCGCGGCCTGAACACCGTGGATCATCCCTTCCGCGCCGGCCCGTTCTTCCTCCTCATGCCGATGAATACGCAGCCGGCCATGATTCCACAGTTCAACCTCGACGAGTTGCCTTCGGAATCGCCGCCGCGTCTCGGCGCGGCCGCCGATGATGGCGCGTATGCCAAGGCCGCCGAGGCCATCCTCGACGCCGAGCGCGTCGTCGTCAAAGTAGGCGGCGGGGCGCGCGGCGCCGGCGCCGAACTGCCCGACTTTCTCGAGTGGGCCGACGCCGTCGCCGTCACGAGCCCTCTGGTTTCGGGCGTGATACCCTTCGATCATCCCAGGAACATGACCGTCGGCGGCTCCAAGGGCTCGCTCAGCGGCAACTACGCCATGGACGAGGCCGACCTCGTCGTAGCGCTCGGCTCGCGGTTCGTCTGCCAGTCGGACTGCTCGCGCACGGCCTATCTCAAGGCCCAGCGCGTCGTCAACATCAACGGATGCATCGACTCGGGCATGCACTACCGCAAGACCATCTCGCTCATCGGCGACGTGCCGCTCACCCTCGCCAAGCTCAACGACGTGTTGCGCGAGATGCGCGGCGACGATACCGCCAAGGACTCGCCGTGGTTCCTCGCCTGCCGCGACAAGCGCCGCGCCTGGGACGCCTTCCGCGCCGAACGCTACGCCACGCCAACGTTGCACGATGAGGCCTGGGGCCGCGACGTCCTGACGCAGCCCGCCGCCATCAAGGCCGCCGCCGACTGGGCGCGCGCGAACGACGCCGTGTCCTTCTTCGATGCCGGCGACGTCCAGGCCAACGGGTTTCAGATCGTCGAGGACGACCGCCTCGGCCGCACCTTCACCGACACCGGCGCAAGCTACATGGGGTTTGCCGCATCGGCCCTGCTCGCCACCGCCATCGCCTCGAAGCCATTCTACGGACTCGCCTTCAGCGGCGACGGCTCATTCGCCATGAATCCGCAGATCCTCCTCGATGGCGCCCAGCACGGCGCGCACGGCTGCATCTTGCTTTTTGACAACCGGCGCATGGGCGCCATCTCGGGATTGCAGGACGCGCAGTTCGGCGCCATCTACGCCACCTCGGACAGCGTCCAAGTGGACTACGCCGCCTGGGCCAACGCCATCAAAGGCGTTCAAGGCCTCCACGGCGGCTATTCCGTCGCCTCGCTCGTCGACGCCCTGAATCGCGCGAAGGCCCACGACGGACTTTCGCTCATTCACATTCCCGTGTATTGGGGGCTGGATCCCCTCGGCGGCATGGGTGTATTCGGCCGCTGGAACGTCGGCAACTGGTGCACGGACACGCAGGCGCTACGCCACGAACTCGGTCTCTGACGCGCATTCACCGTAGAAACAGCCCATACGAAGGAGAAGTAGTCGACATGCCGATCCCGAACCAGATGTACATCGACGGGCAATGGCTGAACGCCTCGGACGGCGGCACCATCGAGGTGGTGAATCCGGCCACGGAAGAGGTCGTCGATGCCGTGCCGAAAGCCACGGCCGAAGACCTCGATCGCGCCCTCGACGCCGCCGACCGCGCCTGGAAGTCCTGGCGCGAGGTCGATGCGTGGACGCGGAGCGCCGCCGTGCGCCGCGTGGCCGAGTGGATCCGCGATCACGTCGACGCCATGGCGGACGTCCTTACTGAAGAACAGGGCAAGACGCTCGGCGAAAGCGCCGGCGAGATTCGCGCCGGTGCGGATCAGTTTGACTGGTACGCCGACGAAGCGCGGCGCCTCTACGGCCGCGTTATCGACGCCCATGCGCGCGACCACCGACTCCTCGTGATCCGCCAGCCCATCGGACCTGTGGCCGCCTTCGCGCCCTGGAACTTCCCCGTGCTCCTAACCGCCCGCAAGATGGCCCCCGCCATCGCCACGGGATGCTCGGTCATCGTCAAGCCCGGTGTCGAAGTCCCTCGATCCGCCCTGTTCCTCGCCCAAGCCTGCCACGAGGCCGGCATTCCGGCCGGCGTCGTCAACATGGTGACCGGCAACTCGAGTGCCATCAGCGAGCACCTCCTCGCCTCCGACGTGATCCGCAAAGTCTCCCTCACCGGCTCGGTGCCCGTCGGCCAGCGGATCCTCCACCTCTGCGCCGACCGCATCAAGGCCGTCTCCATGGAACTCGGCGGCCATTCGCCGGTGTTGGTCTTCGAGGATACCGACGTCGACAAGGCGGCCGAGACGTGCGCGCGCGGCAAGTTCCGCAACAACGGCCAAGTCTGCATCGCCGCCAGCCGCTTCTTCGTCCAGGAGTCCGTGGCCGAGCGCTTCATCGACCGATTTGTAACCGTCGCCCGCTCCATGAAACTCGGCAACGGCAAGGATCCGAAGACCGATGTCGGCCCCCTTGGCAATCGGCGGCGCCTCGAGGCCACCGAGCACCTGGTGCAGGATGCCGTAAGCAAAGGGGCCACCGTCCGCTGCGGCGGCAAGCGCCCCGAGGGATTCCGCAAAGGCTTCTTCTTCGAGCCAACGGTCCTCACCGAGGTCAACGCCTCCATGGCCATCATGACCGAGGAGCCCTTCTGTCCGGTAGCGCCTATTGCCACGTTCACAGACCTCGACGACGGCCTCACCAAGGCCAATGCCACCGAGTTCGGTCTCGCCGGTTACGTGTTCACCGACAACATGCGCACGGCATTCCTCGCGTCCGAAGGCATCGAGGCCGGCATGATCGGCGTGAACACACTGCTCCTCGCCACCGCCGAGATACCTTTCGGCGGCGTCAAGCACTCGGGATTCGGTCGTGAGGGCGGTTCAGAAGGCATTGAGTCGTACACCATCACCAAGCACGTGAACATCCAGCTATAGGACGGCCCGGATCATGACGGACAACGGAGCCACCGGCATCAACCGGAACCTGACCAGCTACGGCGACCTCGAATTCAGCAAGTACATGCGGCGCGCCTTCCTGGCGTCCGCGGGCTATGATCGCGAGGACCTCGCGCGCCCCATCATCGGCATCGTCGACACCTCCTCGGACTACAACACGTGCCATCGCCAGATGCCTGAAATGGTCCAGGCGGTCAAGCGCGGCGTCCTCGAGGCGGGCGGCCTTCCCTTCGCATTTCCCACGATCTCGCTGCACGAGATCAACACGTCGCCCACCACGATGCTGTTCCGCAATCTCGAGGCGATGGACACCGAGGAGATGATCCGCGCCCAGCCCATGGACGCCGTCGTCCTCTGTGGCGGATGCGACAAGACCGTTCCGGCCCAAGTCATGGGCGCGGTCTCGGCCGACGTGCCGGTCCTCTACGCCATCGCCGGCCCGATGATCACCGGCCGATGGCGCGGCGAACGGCTCGGCGCCTGCACTGACTGCCGTCGGTTCTGGGCTCGCCACCGCGCCGGCGAGCTCTCCGACGCCGAAATCCGCGAGGTCGAGGAGTCGCTCTGCTTCACAGGCGGCACGTGCATGGTCATGGGCACCGCATCGACGCTGGCCTGTCTCGTCGAGGTCCTGGGCCTCATGCTGCCGGGCGGTGCAACAGCCCCGCACGCCTCGGGCGACCGCCTGCGCCATTGCGTCGCCACGGGACGCCACGCCGTCGCCATGGCACGCGCGAACCGGCGCCCAAGCACCATCCTGACGCGCGCATCCTTCAACAATGCCCTCATCGCGCTCACGGCCCTCGGCGGTTCCACCAACGCCATCGTCCACCTATTGGCCATCGCCCGTCGCGCCGGCATCGCGCTGTCGCTCGACGACTTTGACGCGGTCGCGCGCCGCGTGCCGCTCTTGGTGGACTGCAAACCGGCCGGCGTCGGCTATCAGGAAGACCTACACCATGCCGGCGGCGTGCCGACACTTATGAAGGCTCTCGAGACCATCATCGACGGATCGGCCTTGACCCCCACCGGTCGGACTTGGGCCGAGGTACTCGAGAATGTCGCCCCGCCCGGCGCGTGGCAAACCACCATCCGCACGCTCGATGCGCCCCTCGGCCCGACTGGCGCGTTGGCCGTATTGCACGGCTCGCTCGCGCCCGACGGTGCGGTCATGAAGGTGGCGGCCGCAACGAAGACCCTCTTGCGCCATCGCGGCCCGGCGGTGGTCTTCGAGTCGCCCGAAGACACGGCCCGCATCGACGATCCCGCCCTCGGCATCACGCCCGACCATGTCATGATCCTGCGCAACGCCGGGCCCGTGGGCGCCGGAATGCCGGAAGCCGGTTCCCTGCCAATCCCGAAGTACCTCGCCGCCAAGGGCGTCAAGGATATGGTGCGCGTGTCCGATGCGCGAATGAGCGGCACCGCCTACGGAACCGTCGTATTGCACTGCTCGCCCGAAGCCGCCATCGGCGGCCCGCTCGCCCTCGTCCGCAACGGCGACCTCATCGACCTCGACGTCGAAAGCCGCCGCGTCGACCTGCTCGTGGATGAAGCCGAACTGGAGAAGCGCCGCGACGCGTGGACGCCCCCGCCCAAGCCGGCTCGCGGCTGGCGGCGCCTCTACGCGGACCGCGTGCTCCAGGCAAACCTCGGCGCGGATCTCGATTTCCTGTAGGCTCGGCACGCGAAGACAAGGACCACAAGGACGACCGGACTGCCTCGAAAAAGCCGGTCATCGACAGTCAACGCCTCCCTGCGCTCAAACCACGGACGAAATGGACACGATGGACACGAATGCGTGCCATCCGGTGCCCGTCCATCGAGTCCATACCGTCCATAGCCGGACGGCTCTCAGCGGCGGTAGGTACCGATCAGTTCGGCCTCGCCGAGAACATGCCCCTTCATAGCTGCCAGCACATCCTTCTTGGTTGCGCCGGGTGCCAACGCAAGCATTGCATCCAAGGCATACAGCTTGAAGACGTAGCGGTGCACCGGACCGCGAGGCGGCGCGGGCCCGCCATAGCCCACCTTGCGGAAATCGTTGACGCCTTGCCGGGTGCCATCCTCGAGCTGCCGGCTCGTCGGCACGGCCTCCGGCAACGCCCGCGCATCGGCGGGTATGTTGAACATGACCCAGTGGATCCACGTGCGCGCCGGCGCGTCCGGATCGTCGTTCACCAGCGCGAACGACCGGGTGCCTTCCGGCACGTCCGACCACTCGAGTCTCGGCGAGATGTCGGCGCCATCAGCCGTGTGCATCCTCGGAATCGGCGCACCATGATCGAACATGGGACTGGTCAATCGCAGCGCCATGACCTAATCTCCTTCTTCGATGGGCGGCTCCGGAGGCTGATCCCGCAAGGCCCGGATCGCCTCGAGTCCGGCCCAGTAGGCAGCGAGTTGTTCGCGTCCGTCCTGCGTGAGCCGATAGTCGGTATGGGGAATCTTGCCGTTGAAACTCTTCCGCACCTCGATGTAGCCGGCTTTCTCAAGGCGATCCATGTGCGACGAGAGATTGCCTTTCGTCAGACCCAGCGTCGTGCACAGGAACGCAAAATCAGCCACATCGAGGCCCGACAGGATCGTCAGGATTCGCAATCGCGCCGGCTCATGTATGATACGGTCGAGTTCCATCAGCTCTGGTCTTCGCTTTCGGCCTCGGCCGTCTCCACAAGCCCTTGACGCACAAGCGCTTTGAGCCGATGCAGGGCATAACGACTGAAGAGGTGGCCCACCAGGATCGCCACCAAGCCGTAGCCGAACACCGGCACGATCATGTTGAGTATCTCGAGATTCACATCCGTGAACCGGATAGGTACCCCCAGGAGGATCAGCACGGCGTGCAGGCCGTAAAGCACCGGCCAGATGAACGCCCAGAAGCCCAGCCGCTGCGTGATCGTCATCGCGATGAAGAACGGCACCATATACAACGCCGAAAAGGGTTGCGTGTACTGGAAGGGAAGATACCGCCCCGCGATCAGCAGCACGCCCAGCAGGTGATACGCCGCCAGGCCAATACCGGCCGCGTACACCCACGACGACGCCTTGATGCTTTCCCCGCTGCCGCCGAGATAGGCCGCGTATCCTTCCTCGCCGTAAATCCACTGGCTAATCCGGTAGATCCGGTCGCCACCCCATTTCGGCACTATGAACCACGCCATCGCCACGATCATGCCGACGATCCCGGCCGCACAGAGCAGAATCCAAAGAACATTCTCGCTTCGGTACGCGCGAAGCGTCAAGAACACGACCGCCGCGATGAATACCCCCAACATCACAATGCAGATCCATTGGATCAGAAACGGAATCGTGCGATTCTTCGCGTAACGGCCGGCCCATTTCGCAATCTCGCGCGGATCGGCGAACGCATCGCTGGATCGATTAGGGACTTTGGCCGCCATAGTGGACCTCCATCAATCGGACTCAGGCCAGTGTGTCGCAGTGTTGCAAATGATGTCAAGCAGCCTCACGGCTCGCCGGCCGCCGGCACCGGCGCGTAGAAGAGCGCCTCGTGATCCGAAAGCTGGCCTTGCTCGATCATCCGCCGGATGCCACTGAGGTCCGCATCACGAGGCGTGCCCGCACTCCCCGGAGCCGCCGAGGTCTCCTCGACCACACGGACGAAATGCCCACGCGCGTGATCCACCGACAGCGAGGCAAAGACCACCGCGCAAAGGATTACCATGAACACGAAGGCCCGCTCATGGGCGCCCCACTCATGCGTCTTCACGGCGATCCTCCTTCGCGCCACGTCGGCAGCGATCGCAGTAGATGCAGTCCAACTCGCGGACGGTGCGTACGCCCAAATCGCAGCGCGCCGGCCGCGGCGTCGGTACGTGCCTCCGCCATGGCCCCAACCCGTTCGCCAACGCCAGAAACGCCCCGGCCGGACACAGATTGCGGCACCAGAATCGTGGGAACACCGCCGAGAGCAAGACGAACAACACCGCCAGTACCTCGACGCTCCGTGTCCGAACCGCGCTGAACACGCTGATCAGCGGATCCGCATCGAGCACGTCATACGCGCGCGTGACGGCGAACAGCAGAACCAGCAGCGCCAGCAACACATATTTTGCAGCGCGGCCGTAACGCCAGACCCCCTTGTCGATGGCGCCCCGGTACCGGGCGGGGCAGAGCTCCCCAACCAACTCCTGAAGCGCGCCGAAAGGACAGACCTGCCCGCAATAAACATTGCCGAAGAGCACCACCACGGCCGGCACAACCAGCGCCAGGAAGACCGGGCCCGTCGGGCTGGCCGCATTCACCCGGCCCCCAAGCAACGCCATGACCTGGTGCGTCGAGTACTGAAGGTTAAGGCCGAATCCAAGCACGGCCACCGATGCGAGCAGCATCATCCGACGCACCCACGCGTTGGGGCGATACCGTATTCCGATCGCCATGGCCGTGAACGCCGCGAGAATCACGAATTCACGATGCACCTCGCGCCGCGTCTCGGTCTCCGTTGGGATCTGGCCCAACACCTGGCTCGCGAAATTCCGGCCGGCCGTCTCCAGTGTCCTCAAGATGGCATCCGTGGTTATCGTTGCCCCGGCCACGGCATCGACGCCGGCGAAGGGCTGTTTCGCCAGAAGGTTGCGTCCCGCGAGCGACCCCAGCCAACTCGCCAGGCGATCTTCATAGATGGGCGTCTCGTGCGACTCGACGATGCGGAAGCTTCGGAGTTCGCCGTCGCCCCCAACATACATCGCGAGTATGATCGGCCCGCCGAATCCCATGACGCCCGGCGCCAGTTTCGGCGTTAGGAACACGTAACCCTTGCCGCACTCTGCCTCGTCCGAAGTCTCGTAATACTCGAGCACACAGCCGTCCGGAAGCACGGCATGCCGCTCGTCCACCTCCGTGTCCCCCACGAGCGTCCGCGTGACCTCCCGGGCATGTTCCTCCCGGACCGCGCGGTGGCCGGCCGTGACGACATGCGAGCCGATCAAGCAGCAAGCCGCAACCCCGACGAGCAGATAGCCACCCGGCCGAGTCCGTCGGTCAAACCAATCGCCAACGGCCTCCCGAGCCGGTGGGAAAGCCATGGCCGGAAGATTCGCCACCATCACGAGCGCCAGCACGGCCAGCGTCGGCCCGACGCCCCACAGCGGCAACAGCACCAGGCCCGTCAGTAGCGCGCCAACCGCGCCGCCGACGTGATCGAGCGTCTCGAGACCGGCACCTGCCGAGGCGGCCGTCCTTCCGGATGCCGCAAGCCGGTGTACCGCCAAGGGGAAGCACGCGCCCACGGCCGCACCGCCAACGCCGAACAACAGCACAAACCACACGCGCGGCACGCCGTCCGGAATCGCCCAGGCAAGCGCCAGCACACCGAGAACGACGGCCGTGAAACACGGTAACGCCCAGGGAGGCTCGGACCCGCGTCGATCGAGCAGCCGGGTCGCTACTGCCCCACCGATGCCTGCGCCGGCCATGTACAGCGCCGCGATCACGCCCACGTGTAGGAACAGCGATCCGAACCGCGCTTGATACACGAACATCAGCGCCACGCTCAGCGCCATACCCACCGCGCCGGACGAGAACACGAGAAACTCGCCATCGAAGGCGCGACTCCCTAGCCCTCGGCCGCCTCGGAACAGGTAGACACAACGCAGCAACACGTAGAGAATGGCCGGGCAGATCGCCAGAAATAAACCCGACGACAACAGCACGCCGAGCTCCTCGCCGACCGAACGCCAGCCCGCTTTTCGTAAGGCCACCAGCAAGCTGAACAAGAGCGCTTTCGGGCTGCCGTCGGTATTCAGCAGCAAGGCCGGAGTGCTCTCCTCCTGGACCTTCTTGTAGGCGTCCATCTGAAAGGCGATGCGGTCGGCCGGATACAGTCTCGCAACACCCTCAGGCGGATACACGGCCTCGGCGCCGTCGATCCGCTTGTACCGATTCAGGAGACCGCGCGCGAACATACTCAGGCCATCGCTATCGGACGCAATGAGCCAACTCTCGCCGCCCGGCTTGAGCACAATGCTCCGGAACACAGAATCGAGCGTCGTCAGCATCGACGCCCCAAGACGCGTCAGCTCACCGCCGAGGTAGTTCTCACCTCCGGATACGCGCACCGACACGACGCCCCCCTCCGCCAGGATGCCCCGGAGACCCAGGAAGAACTCCTGCGTGCAGTAGCGGTTGAGCACCAACGTCGTGACATCGGGCAAATTCACCACCGCAAGGTCGTACCGCGCGTCCGTCGTGTCGATGAACCGGCGCACGTCCACGCCGGGAATGTCAAGGCGACCCACCACTTCCGCGTAGTCCGAAGGCAACACCGGCAGCAGCGCCCCGGCAAACTCCGGATCGGAAGGCAGCCACGTCACCCGCTCGACGGACGGGAAGCGGATGAACTGCGCGCAGATGCTCAGCGCACCTGGCCCAATCACCAAAACGCGCTTCGCCTCCGGCTGCTGCGCGAGATGGAGCGCGGCCACCTCGGCACCGTGCTCGCGATCCGGTAGCGCCTCGCACACGCCGCCGCCCGACACGACGACAAACTGGTCCTCACGCGCGCCGAAGAGATACCGCGCCTGGGCCGTGGCGAAGCAGCCCTGATAGGCCTCGGCGGTCAGTAGCCGGGTCCACTGCGCTCGGTCTCCTCGATCGGCCCAGCGCTCGCCCCCTCCCAGCACAAGGGCCGCAACACAGGCCGCCACCGGTATCCAGCGGACAACACGCTCCGGGCGCGTCGCCGCCACGCCTACCGCCAACACACCCATGGCCACCACCACCACCGTTTCTCCGGAGACTCCCACCGCCAGCAGAATCGTCACGGCGACGCCGCCTACGCATGCACCGAGCGTCTCGACGACATAGACCCGCGCCACCGGCAACCGCGCATCGCCCTCGATCCAGCGGCACGCCGCCGTAAACAAGAAGCCCGTGGCCAAGCTGACGGGCACATTCACCACAAAGGCCACGGCCACCATCGGGAGTACCGGGAAAGCTTCGTAGACCTCGACGGATGCCAGGTCGCGCGCCCGCGCGGTGAGCTCGAGTTGGAGCGCAAACGCGGGAAGGTAGGCCATCGCGAGCCCGTCGACATGACGCATGAGACGCGGCCAAACCTCCGCCGCCAGCCGCCCCGCCACGGCGCCCACCGCCACCGAAACCAGCCACGACGCAAAGAACGCGCCCACGCCCAGCTCATTGCCCTCGAACGCCGTCAGAAACGCACGAAAAAGCACCGTCTGCGCGACCAGCGCGAAGAATCCGAGGCCGAACACCACTGCGGCTTTCCGGAACGACACGGCGGTTCCTCCTGACGAGTGGAAACGATGGGCTCCATCATAGCATCCGCTGAGAAATGAGGCTACACACGGAGGTTGGCCAATAGGCCCTCTTGGTCGTGATAGGTCCTATTCCTTCTCCCCGAAAACGAGGGCCTCGAAGATGGTGTAGGTGGCGCCCTCACGCCATGCGTCGGCCGGCAGGCCCGCTTTCATGGAGAGATGGGTGAGCGTCGTGGCAAGGTCCCAACCTTGCTCCGGCGCGACCTGGGGCAAGAACACGGCGCTGCGCCCGTTCTTCGAGAGCACCATCCCGTGCTTGCCCAGGACGATTTCGTTGTACGAACCCACCGGCACCGGCGCCGTCAACGCGCTAATCTCGAACTCGAGATCCGGCAGTTCCTTGGCCTGGACGCGATCAAACCGGTAATCGTTCACGCCCGCATCGATGGCGTGGTCAATCACGGCCTTGTACACCTCGCGGCGCGGCACGATCTCGCCGATGCAGCCACGCAACTGCCCGTGCTCGTGCAGCGTCACGAAGGCGCCCATGATCTGCTTCATGCCCTCCGTCACCGGCACGTCAAGATCCTCCGGCGTCGGCGTGTCCTTGTGTTTGAGGTAGTACTCGAGCGTACGGCGCGCCAGCTTGAGGAGCGCCTGCTTGTCCTCATCCGAGAGTGAAGCCTTCGCCTCGTCGGGCGTCTCCTCATCGACAACCGCTTCCCTTTCCGGCCACGCGCCGGTGAACGCAGCGCTGACATAGCTAACGGCATTCGAGTAGTCGCCCGTCATCCGGCCCGAGGAATCGTAGTGACACAAGTGGCCCTCGGCATCCGCGGGCAGCATCGCCAGCAGAACACCCAGCGGACACCGGCCGCAGATGGTCGCCCCCGTCCCATCCACGTAACCGAAGAACCCCTCCACATCTTTCTTCTCGGCAAAGGCCCAGGCGTCCATGTCGAGTCTCTTGATGCTCTCCGGAACATCGCTCTTGAACGGCGCGTAGCCGAACCTCGGGCCATAGTGCGTGAAGTCCGTGCTCACGACAACGAGTGTCTCGCGGTCGACCAGGCCGGCCAAAATCCTCCCCATCTCCCGGGCCGTGGCCACGTCGAGCTGGCCAACGACGATCGGCACCAACGTGAACTCGCCCAAGACGCGCTGCAACAGCGGCAACTCGATCTGAACGCTGTGTTCCTGGGCATGGGCCGCCGGCTCGCTCCGAAAGACGGTGTGTGTCTTGAGTGCGGCCATGAAACCGAGATCGAGCGCGACCTCTCCGAGCGGCGTCGAGTAGTGCGTGTAGCCCGTCGGAACACTCGCGGCATTCGACATGGGCACCGAGTGTGTCGGCCCCATGACCACCACGCGCCGGTAGTGCTTGCCCTTGATCGCGCGCAGGCCATAGCCCGCCGTCGGGCCTGAATACACGTATCCGGCGTGAGGGAGCACCAGTGCGATCACACCCTCCAGCGTGTCGCCCGTGGCCTCCTCGACAAAACCATCGATCTCGGCCGTCAACAGCGCCGGTTTCGCCTCATACCATCTCCCCGGCAACGGGGATCGAAACACTTGCTTGGTCATGGTTTCCACCTCGGCTTCCGTGGCCGCCGTTGCGGCTCCTTCCATCCACGCGCGCCCTAACCACGCGCCCAGCCCCACGCCCACACTCAGGAGCGTCACCCAGACTACCACGCGTAGCGCGGATGCTCCCGCGCACCAACCGGCCGGCGCTACGACCGTGTGTCCGTCAAGGTATCTCATCGCGATCGCCCTTTCCGATGCGAGCCTGCCGAACGCCATCATCCTGCCCATCGGCCCGGATGGCCCACTTCACCGGCTGCAAGTCCGGCCCTCGGGCCTGGATAGCGCCTGCCACGCACCGCCTCGACAACGCGCCGCGGCCTCAGGCGCCCACGCAAAACACCGAGCGCCGCAGCCATCGCCGTCGCTCTGAAGAACGCCCTCCGGTTCATTCAGCGCTCGCCTCCAACATCGCCCTCTCTGCGATCACCAGTATACCACCGCATCTCCCCAGACAGGGCCCGTCATGTCCATATACCGGCGATCGGAGTGCCGCACTCCGGACAGGCACCGCCTTCCATGCGATTCTGCCGAACCGTGTAGCCGCGCCGTTCGACCAGCAAGACGCCACAGCCGGGACAATGCGTGTCCTCGCCGCCCGGACGCGCCACATTGCCGATGTACACGAAGTACAACCCCTCGGCCCGCGCGATCTCCTTCGCCCTCTCCAGTGTATTCTCGGGCGTTGGCGGCAGATTCTTCATCCGATACTGCGGATAGAACCGCGAGAAGTGAAGCGGCGTGTCGCGGCCGAGATTCTCGGCGATCCAGCGACTCACGCCGCGAAGATCCGCATCCGTGTCATTCAGCGTCGGAATGACCAGGTTCGTCACTTCAACCCAAACGCCGAGCGACTTCGACTGCACCAGCGTCCGCTGCACCGGCGCCAGCGTCGCATCGCATACATCTCGGTAGAACGCATCCGATATCGATTTCAGGTCGATGTTCCCCGCGTCCACGTAGGGACATAGCCGCGCCATCGGCTCCTCATTGATGTAACCGGCCGTAACCAGGGCGTTCTTGAGCCCCGCCTCGCGCACGGCCATGCACGTGTCAAGCGTGTACTCGTAGTACACGAGAGGCTCCGTGTACGTATACGCGACGGACCGGCAGTCGTATTCGCGGGCCGCCTGCGCCACGAGCGCCGGCGGAAACGGCTTTCCCGGGTAGTCCTCCGGGTTGGCCTGCGAGATCTCCCAGTTCTGACAGTTCTTGCAGTGGAGATTGCAGCCCACTGTCGCCAACGAGAGAATACCCGTGCCGGGCAGGAAGTGAAACAGCGGCTTCTTCTCGACGGGATCCACGTGCACCGAGCACGGATGTCCATACGTAACCGCCACCAGCTTGCCGTCCACATTCACGCGGATCCGGCACTCGCCGCTCTGACCCGGCGCGATGATGCATCCCTTCGGACACAATGCGCATTGGACATCCATGGCACGGCCCCTGTCGCGATACCCCAATTGTGCGCCCCCGCAATCCCGCCGTCAAGCCTTCCAGACCGTTGCGGAACCCGTCATTTCCCCTTCATGCCAAGGCGCTCGAGATACTCCCGGGCCGGCGTCGCTTCCGGATTGATCTCGAGGGCACGCTGCCAATCGGCGATGGCCTTATCCGGCATGTCGTGCCGTTCGTAGGCAAGACCGCGAAGGATATAGGCGCCGGCGTCGTTCGGATCGAGTTCCATGGCACGGTTGACCATGGCCAGTCCCGCCTGGAAATCGCCGCCGTGGTTGGTCTCGGCAAAGAGCTTGCGGCGGCTCTTTGTAATGAGTGCCTTCGGATTGTCCGGATCCAATTCGAGGGCCCTGTCGCCCTCGGTCTCCATGGCCTCTTCGTAGGTCGACCCCTTGAATTTCGTGCGCATCATCATCGTGTAGAAGTCGGCCATGATACGGTGCTTCTCGGACGTGTCCGGGAGAGCGCCCAAGGCTGAGAATCCGGACGCGGCCGCCGCGTCGATCGCTTGGCCCAACTCGCGTTTCTGTGCCGTGTTCGTGTCCGAATGCTCGTACACGTTACGCAGCAACGAGGCCACAAGAAGGGCATCCTCCGCAAGCAGTTGGCGAACGTCTTCCTCACCCTCCGTTCCACCCCCATTCACCCGCTGCTCGAGCACCGGCAAGAGCGCCTGCGCCAGGTCCAGGTCATAGGTCCGGTGCGCCGTGGCCACGGCCTCCGTCAGCACGTGGACAGAGGCCGTCGAGTAATCCGCTCCCAATACGGCACACGCCAGCACGACCAGCACGGTCATCGATGAAATCCTCCCTGCCCGAGATTCGAGGCAGGATTATGGCCCAACCGAGCCGGCCAGCGCAATGCCCGGCATCGGGCCCGGGGGCGTTTCTTGATTGGAAGCGCTGCGGGCGGTAGCATGGCGAGTGAGCCATGGGTTCGAGGTCCGCGGTACAGAGGGGATCGATTCCCGTTTGGAGGAAACGCATGCATTTCCGAGTCGTTCTTGCGTTTGTGTTGGCCGTTGCGGCGACGTTTTCGGCAATGGCCGTCCATATCAATCCGGACTGCATTCTCTTCGAGGATTCGTACGGCGCGCGGTTGGCAAGTCCCAGCGGCGATGTGGCGCTATGGTGGGCGTCGCCGGGCTGGAAGGTGGCGCAGGATCGCGCCGTACCGAAACGCGGCGGCAAGCGCGTCGAGATCCGTGCGGCACAAAATGAGGCGGAGGCGGCGCAGTTGGTTGTTAGCCCCACGCAAGATCTCAGCGGCCTGGTCGCGGAGGCCACCGCCCTGACCGGCGAAGACGGCGCGGCGATTCCGGCCTCTGCGGTGGACGTGCTTCGCGTGCGTTATGTACCCGTCGAGCGCCCGACGGATAGCGACAGCACGGTCGCGCCGTGGCCCGATCCCTTGCCGCCGTTCAAGGAGCCGATCGACGTGAAGGGCGGCACGAATCAGCCGTTGTGGATTCGCGTTATGGTGCCGAAGGGTACGGCCCCGGGCGAATATGACGGCGCGATCCAGGTGAAGGCTGACGGGTTCTCGGCGTCGGTACCGCTACGCGTAGGGGTCTACGACTTCGAGTTGCCGGACAGGATGACGCTCTCCACGGCCTTTGGATTCAATCCGGGCAATGTCTTCTCGTATCAGAAGATCACGGATCCGGAGCAGCAGCGCGCCGTCCTCGAGAAATACTGGGCCGACTACAGCGCCCACCACATCTCTCCGTACGATCCGGCGCCCAACGCGCACTTCACCGTCGAATGGGTGAAGCTCGCTCCGGGTGAAGGCGCGGGCCTGTCGGCGGACGATCGCAAGCTCCTCGAGGAGAACGCCCTGACGCCGCGCTTCGACTGGACGGCCTGGGACGCCGAGATGGATCGCGTGTTCAGCCAGTACCATTTCACCTCGTTTCGCCTCGGTATGCCCAACCTGGACGAACCTCAGAAACAAGGCTTCGAGCCCGGATCGCGCGGCTACACACTGGCGTTCAACGCGTACGGGGCGGCCATGCAGGAGCACTTCCGCGAGAAGGGGTGGCTCGATGAGGCCTACATCTACTGGTTCGACGAGCCAACGGAGAAGGACTATCCGCACGTCATGGACGGCTTTGCCCGGCTCAAGGAGGCCATGCCGGAGGTGCGGCGTATGCTGACCGAGCAGGTCGAGCCCGGCCTCGTCGGAGGCCCGAATCTCTGGTGTCCGCTGACCATGTGGTACGACCATGAGGCGGCCGAGGCCCGTCGCGCCGAGGGCGACTCGTTCTGGTGGTACATCTGCACGATTCCCAAGAAACCGTACTGCGGCCTGTTCACCGACCATCCCGGCACGGATTTCCGCGTATGGCTCTGGCAGACCTGGCAATACGGCATCGAGGGAATCCTTATCTGGCACACCAACCTCTGGACCACCGGCACGGCCTATCCGAATGAGCCGCAGAACCCCTACGAGGACGCCATGTCGTGGATGTCGGGCTACGGAACCAAAGTCGGCGAGAAGCGTCCGTGGGGCAATGGCGACGGCCGGTTCGTCTATCCGCCCGAAGCGGCGGCGGCGGCGCAACAGGCCGAGACGATTCTGGATGGCCCGGTGGATACCATGCGGTGGGAAATGCTCCGCGACGGCATCGAGGACTACGAGTACCTGTCTATGCTGAAGCGCCTCATCGACCAGCGCAGGGCGGATCTGCGCAGCGGGCAGTTGAAGCGGTTCGAGCGGCTGCTGGAGGTGCCCAAAGCGATCTCGGTCGATCTCAAAACCTATACGAAGGATCCGGCCCCTATCGAGAAACAGCGGGATCGTATTGCGCGCGCCATCGAGCAGTTGAGTCGGATGGATTGACGATAGCGTCCCGCCAACGGACAAGGAGAACGTCATGTTGAAACGTGCGCTGATACTCGCTCTGCTGTGCGGCCTGGGATCCGCAGCTCTTGCGGAGACGGCCGAGGACACCCTGACGCCGGACCAAGCGAGAGCATCCCTGCGCAGGGCCGTCGAGTTCTTCCGAAAAGACGTGTCGATCCAGGGCGGTTACCTCTGGCAATACAGCGCTGATCTCGCCAAGCGCGAGGGTGAAGGAAAAGCCCCCGCGTCCGTGGCGTGGGTGCAGCCGCCCGGCACACCGAGCGTCGGCTTCGCCTATCTGCATGCTTACGAGCGCACCGGCGAGGATTTCCTTCTCGATGCCGCCCGCGAGACGGCGTACGCGCTGGTTCAAGGCCAGTTGCGGTCGGGCGGCTGGCACTACAGCATCGAGTTCGATCCGGAAGGGCGCACGAAGTTCGCCTATCGAAAGGAGCCCTGTAACCCGGACGGTCATAACACGTCTACCTTGGACGACAACACCACGCAATCGGCCCTCCTGTATCTCATGAGCATCGACAAGGTTCTCGGGTTCAAGGACGAGGCAATCCATGAGGCCGCGTTGTACGGCCTTGAACACCTGCTCGGGGCGCAGTATCCCATCGGCGCGTGGCCGCAGCGTTTCACCGGGCCGCCCGATCCCGAGAAGTATCCCGTGAAGCGAGCGTCCTATCCGGAATCGTGGTCGCGCACGTTCCCGAAGGCCGATTACTCGGGGTTCTACACGTTCAACGACAACACCATTGCCGACGTCATCGGCGTCATGTTTGACGCAGGCCGGGTTTACGGCGACGCACGCTACCGCGCGTCGGCCGAGAAGGCGGGCGAGTTTATTCTGATGGCGCAGATGCCCGAGCCGCAGCCGGCTTGGGCACAGCAATACGATCCGGACATGCATCCCGCCTGGGCGCGGAAGTTCGAGCCGCCGGCGATCACCGGCGGGGAATCTCACGGGGTTATGCAGACACTCATGATGCTGTACCGCGAGACCGGTGACGCCAAGTATCTGGAACCCATCCCGAGGGCCATCGAGTACTTCGAGCACTCGCGATTGCCGGGGGGCAAACTGGCCCGTTTCTATGAGCTCGAGACGAACAAGCCCCTCTATTTCACCAAGGACGACTACCAGATCACGTATAGCAGCGAGAATATGCCCACCCACTACGCCTTCATCATCGGATCCTGGCTTGATTCGATTCGCAAGGAGCTTGAGGCGACCAAAGCCATGACCGCCGACGAGCTCGAGGCTGCGCGCACGCCCAAGGCCGAAGCCTGCCGGATGTCCGACGATCTGGCCCGGCAGGCCAAGGCTGCGGTTGAATCCCTGGATGAGCGCGGGGCCTGGGTTCAGGGCGGCCGGCTGAACTACCAGGGCGACGAAGACTCGACGGACCACGTCATCCGCAGCGATACCTTCGCGAGCAACGTGCGCGTTCTCAGCCAGTTTCTGGAGGCAGCGAGGTGAATTCCGCGCAGCTGTCCGAAATGGCGGGGCGCTGTGATCGATCCCGACCGGTTAAACCCCGAGGACGACCAGCACGACAAACAGGATAGTGAATCCAAGGCTGTCGCGCCCCACGAACACCTGCCCTTTCCCACAACGCCGTTTCTCCCGTCTTCATGTCCCACCGCTGGGGTGGGTACTCGATGGTGTCCAGTGAGCGTCCGGTTAGCGACGTTGACATAACGAGGCTCCCGTGCTAGAGTCTGCTGTGGTTCGTGGCTCTTCGGAGCGAGGTGTTGACCAGTGGGGAATGCCTGAGCACGAGATCCGAGTACTGAGGCGTGTCATCATAGGTTCTTGAATCGTTCGCATGCGGAATCTCGTATTCAGGAGGACACGTGGCGATGGTCTACAAGTATCACGCCTCGGCGAAGAACCGCGAAGAACATATGGACTCGGGCACCGTCTACGCCCGCGACGAGGCAGATGCGCGTCAGAAATTGCGCGGATTCGGCTACGAGAAGATCGATCTGAAGCGCGTGACGGGGGTGTCGGCCTTCTTTGGTAAGTACAGGGCCGATGTGAAGTAGTGGCGGCGGGCATGTGTCAGTGCGTCTTGCCGTTCGCGCGTTCGATGGCGAGGAGGGCGTCGGCGGCGCTGATGCGGACGTCGGTTTCGGGATCGTCGAGGTGGGCGATCAGGAGGGGCACGTCTCCGGGATCGCCGTTGCGGCCGAGACCGGCGCAGGCTTCGTAACGCTCTTCCTTGATGCCGTTTTCGAGGTACTTGAGCAGCGCCTCACGGGCCTCGGCTTTGGTATCGCCTTGCGCGTGGACGTACAGCGCGCTCACGAGATAGATGCGGCGAGGGCCCTCGTCGGGCTCATCTCGGACGGCCTGAGCAAGCCGTTCGAGCGAGGCGGGACGAATCGCTTTGAAAAAGCGGAAGCCGTAGCCGACAGTGCCGCGCACGGCGTCTTCGGGCGAGTCGAGGCATGTGACGAAAGCCGCCTCGTCTTCGGCTGGGCCGGAGTTGGCGGCTACCCATCGCGCATAGGCTTGGAGCTCGCCTTCACCTTCGCGCGCGACGCGGAGTAGCTCGTCGGACCGGGCGGTATCGCCGAGTTTGGCGAGCGTCTCGACGGCGTGGAGCCGATCCGGGCCATCGACGTCGCCGAACGCGTTGCGGATTCGCGCCACGTACGGCTCGCGCGAGTCGGCCTCGGTTTGGGCCTGGGCCAGCACCCGCCAGACGCCGATCCGGTGTTGCGGCGGCGCCGTCTCGACCTGCGGCAGGAAGATCGCTTCGATGCCGTCGCGGTAGCCGTGGCGGAGGAGACCCTCGGCGGCGTGGACGCGCACCCACTCGGTTTCTTCGGAGAGCGCCTTTTCGAGGACGCCGACGGCACGGTCGTGAATGGCAATCCATTCGGGGTCGGCGGGCGTCGGTTGGGCCACAGCGCTCAGGGCACATCCTAATGCGATTGCAGCAAACATGACATATCTCATGGGCTCACTCCTCGTCTTGACGCGGCATTCGTCGAAAAAGACCTCTTCGCATGTCCATCAGACCATCGAGTCCGCAGCGCCGCCGTTGGCCCCAGCCAAGCTGTGCCGGCTAGACTATGGACCTGACCCTATTAACCATTTTAGTGAATAGCGTCTTGAACCGCAACCGACTTCAACGGCGTTGCCAAATCGGGGACTGACTCCCTCCGGCAAATCGGGGACTGACTCCCTCCGGCAAATCGGGGACTGACTCCCTCCGAGTCCCCGAGGAGGGCTGTCTGTCCCCGAT